>OGRU01001543.1_pt1 | contig 16975 bp, 13 predicted proteins | sample 1553541 | NCBI WGS metagenome assembly OGRU01 (sample SAMEA2580068, study PRJEB22360) | human gut metagenome | biome: human gut; feature: human-associated habitat; material: faeces | place: Denmark | collected 2008/2010
GGCCCTTGTAGCACTCGTAGTTGGTGCAGGAGTCGAGCATCTCGTCGTTGACGATCTGGTTGTAGTCGCCGTGGAGCGTCTCGCCGATCAGCACGAAGTCGGGCTTGAGCTCACGGGCAAAGCTATGCAAACGACGCATGAAATCGCGGTCGATCATGTAGGCGACGTCCAGGCGCAGGCCGTCGACGTCAAAGACGTCGGCCCAACGGCGCACGGACTCGAGCAGGTAATCGACCACAGCGGGATTTTGCAGGTTGAGCTTCACGAGCTCAAAATGACCTTCCCAGCCCTCGTACCAAAAGCCGTCGCCATAGCAGGAGTCGCCGTCAAAGCTAATGTGGAACCAATCCTTGTAGGGCGAGTCCCACTTACGCTCCTGCACATCGCGGAAGGCCCAAAAGCCACGACCGACGTGGTTGAAGACGGCGTCGAACACCACGCGGATGCCGTGGGTATGTAGCGTCTCGCACACGGCGGCAAAGTCGGCGTCCCCACCCAGGCGGCGGTCGATGTGGCGCAGGCTGCGTGTATCGTAGCCGTGGCTATCGGACTCGAGCGGCGGGTTGATGAGCACAGCGCCAACGCCGAGTTTTTGCAGGTAGTCGGCCCATTGGGCGATTTTCATGATAGGAGCATCGGGGTTGGGCGCGGTGCCGGCAGCTTGAGCAAGCTCATCCTCGGCAACGGGTGCGGCGTTTTCGCGCGGAGCTCCGCAAAAGCCCAGCGGATAGATCTGATAGAACGTCGTCTCGTATGCCCACATAGCAACCTCCCGGTAAGCTCAACACAACGACATCCATTGTATGCCCGGCTTGTATCCACTCCCCCAAAATAAGTTGCGGTGGAATAGTTCCTGTTTTGCCCTTAAGCGGGCCATTCTAGGAACTATCCCACCGCAACTAATAGATGGTTAGTTCATGCTGCTTTGGTGGCCGGTTCGACCGGTACCGTTGCGCGTCACGGTTTCATGGAGCAAAAAGAACCCGGGGACCTGTTTGGTCTCGGTGTATTCCATAAGGATGCCGTCGGCGTTGTAGGTCTGCCCGCGTATAACGGCGAGTGCGTTAAAGTCGTCGAGATCGAGCACGCGCGCATCTTCGGGCGTGGGATGCTCAATCGTTACATCGCGTTTGCCCGTGGCAATCTTAATGCCAAGATCTTCTTCGAGGTAACGATAAATCGAATCGTTGACAATCTCGGGTGTCAGTCCCGGTACCTGTGAGCTTAGGTAATAGGAGTCGTCGGAGCACACGGCATGTCCGTCTGCATAACGGATGCGTTTGGCGCGCGTAAGCTCGCAGCCTTCGGGAAACCCGGTAATCCTGGAGAGTGCCTTGCTACAGACGAGGAGCTCAAAGACGGTGGTGACAGTCTTGAGCTCAAAGCCTCGGCTGGTCGCGATTTCCTTAAAGGTCTCGAGTCCGCCGCCGCCACGACTCTTCTCGTCACTGATGTTGCGAATGACGCGCATGCCTTTGCCTTGCTGGGGGAGCACGTAACCATCTGCCGCAAGCATCGAGATGGCGCGACGGACCGTCATGCGCGAACAGTCAAACAGCTGCGTGAGCTCAGTCTCCGAAGGCAGATAACTCTGATAGGCGTATGTGCCGTCGTCAATCGACTGCTTCACGTTGTCATAAATAGTTTGGAAGATGGCTCGCGCCATGACGGTCTCCTAGAGCTGGGTGCGTGAACGACGGATGAGGGCCGCCCGCGCAGGTGTCAATCGATTTACTTGCCGGGGTCGATTATATATTTGCCCATGGCACGCAGGGCCGGGTCTGACAGGATGGCGCCGAGTTCGTCGAGGGAGGCTACCTTTGCGACCATCGAGGATACGTCGAGCCTGCCAGAGTCGATGAGCTCGAGCGCACGACGCTGCGTATAAGGGTTAATGTAGGACGAGGTAAGCACAAGCTCCTTCTGGAAGACCTCGAAGGGCTTGACGGTGATTGTCTCATCGGGCTTGGTGAGGCCGAACATCATGACCGTAGCCTTGTGGCCGGCGATCTGGATGGCCTGCTCGATGGTGACGGGCTTGCCAACACACTCGATAACGACATCGACGTTGCCGACGCCCTCCTGCTTCAGGCGGGCCGGGACGTCCTCGTGGATGGAATCAATTGCCAGGTCGGCGCCGAGTTTGAGCGCAACCTCGCGCTTGCCTTCGACGGGCTCGAGCAAGACAACCTTGGTGGCGCCGGCGTTTTTAGCAAGCTGCATCATGAGCAGACCGATCATGCCACCGCCGATAACGACAACTGTGCTGCCGGGCTTGATGTTGCACATATCGATGCCGTGCAGGCAGCAGGCGACGGGTTCGGTCATAGCGCCCTGCTCGAAGCTGGTGTGATCGCCCAACTTGTAGACTTGCTGCATATCGACGGAGCAGTACTCGGCAAAGCCGCCGTTAACGGTGGTGCCGTAACCGGTCATATGCTCACAGTAGTGGTTGATTCCGTCGCGGCAGGGTTCGCAGCAGCCGCAGGGATGGTTTGGGTCGATGCACACGCGATCGCCCGGTTTAAAGCCAGCGACGTCGCTGCCCACGGCCTCGACAACGCCCGCAAACTCATGACCAAGGATCGTGGGCGGGGTAACGTCGGCTGCACCCTTGTCGCCTTCATAGATATGCACGTCGGTGCCGCAGACGCCGCAAGCTTTGACGTTGATCAGAACGTCACGCTTGCCCACGGTCGGTTTTGTCGAATCCTCGACCCTGAGATCGTGCTTTCCATAGAAGACCGCGCTTTTCATGGTGACTCCTTAACGTAGCAGTGAATGTTGTAATGAAGTATAGGTATGTCTATAGATATAGACAAGCACATCTAGACAAGTAGAAAAGAAATTTATAATGCAGCCATCAGCTATGTCAGATTTAACAGGCGAAATACTGGACATATACCGTTTACGGCCAATAATCAACCGTTTACCGGCCGTAGTATTTATGCTAACTTGTCTAGATAAGCGATATGATAAAAATAGAAGCGCAAGAAGTCAGGGAAGCGGGCCCACCCGTCCTATTGCACGAGGTACACGCAAACGGCGCGTCTGCGGTCTCGAGTGAAGCCAAAACCGCAGTCGCTCCGAATGAAGAGAGGGGGATTCCCCGTCATGATGCAAAAGATACAACGTTTCGGCGGTGCAATGTACACGCCTGCAATTCTTTTCGCATTTTCCGGAATCGTCGTCGGCCTGGGTACGTTGTTTACCACCGAGGCGATCTTTGGCGAGATGGCCACTGCGGGCCATCTTTGGTTTGATTGCTGGAATGTGCTGCTCCAGGGTGGTTGGACGCTCTTTAACCAGATGCCGTTGCTGTTTTGCGTAGCGTTGCCAATCTCGCTCGCGAACAAGCAGAACGCTCGCTGCTGCATGGAGGCTTTGGCCATCTACCTTACCTTCAACTACTTTGTTAGCACAATCTTGGGGCAGTGGGGCCCTGTCTTTGGGGTCGACTACTCTGTCGAGGCGGGCAGCGGTACTGGTCTTGCCACTATCGCAAGCATCAAAACGCTTGATATGGGCATCATGGGCGCGCTCATTATCTCTGGTATCGCCACGATGCTGCATAATAAGTTCTTCGACACCGAGCTCCCCGAGTGGTTGGGCGTGTTCTCGGGTTCCGTGTTCATCTATATGATCGGTTTCTTCGTTATGGTTCCGGTCGCTCTTATCGCCTGCCTGGTGTGGCCGCATGTTCAGGCTGCTATCTCTGCCTTCCAGGGATTCATCCTTTCCGCCGGTACGTTTGGCGTGGGTGTCTTTGCTTTCTTCGAGCGCGTGCTGATCCCTACAGGTGATCCCGGTCACCCTTACCGCTATGCTTTGCGGTATTACCGAGCCGCTTGACTTCACCTTCCTGTTCATCGCGCCCGGCCTGTTCGTCGTCCACTGCGTGCTCGGAGCGCTTGGCTGCATGGCTCAAAACCTCCTTGGCGTCGTGGGTATCTTCGACGGCGGCATCATCTCGATGCTCTCGTGGGACTGGCTGCCCCTTTGGGCCGCACACGGTCTGCAGTACGCCATCTCCATCCTTGTCGGTCTGTGCTTTACCGCTCTTTGGGTTGTGGTCTTCCGTTTCCTGATCGTCAAGTTCGACTTTAAGACCCCCGGTCGCGAGGATGACGATGTTGAGGTCGAGCTCAAGTCCAAGGCCGACTACAAGCAAAAGCAGGGCGGTGCTGCTGCTGGCAAATCGGCCGCCCAGAGTAAAGATGATGAGCGCTTGGTGCTTGCCGAGAACATCCTCGATCTGCTCGGTGGCACGGATAACATCATCGATGTAACGAACTGCGCTACCCGTCTGCGCGTTAACGTCAAGGACAAGAGCGTCGTTGCACCCGAGGCTTCCTTCAAGGCGATCGGTACGCATGGCTTGGTGGTCCAAGGTCAGTCAATCCAGGTCATCGTCGGCCTTAGCGTCCCGCAGGTTCGCGAGAAGTTCGAGAGTCTTCTGAAGTTCGAGACTCTTCTGTAAACCATCGTCCATCGAAACAATCGGCCTTGCAGAGCCGGTATGCACCGCAAGGCCGATTCTAGAGATAAAAAACTCCACTTCTAGGTAACAATTCCAAACCGTGCAGGCCGCGTACGGGGATGGATTGAGCAAGCGGCCAGAATGAGGAGGACATCATGTCCAAGAAAAACTATGCCGTGACCATTGCCGGCGGTGGCTCTACCTTCACCCCGGGCATCGCTCTGATGCTGCTTGAGGAGCGTGACCGCTTCCCGGTCAACAAGGTGACCTTCTACGACAACAACGCCGAGCGCCAGGAGATCGTGGCAAAGGCCTGCGAGATCTATTTCCACGAGAACGCCCCCGAGGTTGAGTTTAGCTACACCACCGACCCCGAGACCGCATTCACCGGGACCGACTTCGTGCTTGCTCACATCCGCGTCGGCCTGTACGCCATGCGTGAGCTCGACGAGAAGATTCCTCTCAAGTACGGCTGCGTTGGCCAAGAGACCTGCGGTGCCGGCGGTATCGCCTACGGCATGCGCTCCATCGGTGGTGTCATCGAGATCCTCGACTACATGGAGAAGTACAGCCCCAACGCCTGGATGCTCAACTACTCCAACCCCGCGGCCATCGTCGCCGAGGCCTGCCGCGTGCTGCGCCCCAACAGCCGCATCATCAACATCTGCGACATGCCTATCGACCTTATGGATAAGATGAGCCGTATGTGCGGCATCAAGGATCGTCGCGAGCTGCAGTATAGCTACTACGGCCTCAACCACTTTGGTTGGTGGAGCAAAATCTACGACAAGGACGGCAACGACCTCATGCCGCAGATTAAGGAGCACATGGCTAAGAACGGCTACCTGGACGGCATCGAGCACGAGGCCGGTAAGGAGCAGCATGTCGAGGAGAGCTGGATTCACACCTTCGGCAAGGCCAAGGATGTCTATGCTGTCGATCCCGAGACGATTCCCAATACCTACCTCAAGTATTACCTGTACCCGGACTATGTCGTCGAGACGTCTGACCCCAACTACACTCGCGCCAATGAGGTTATGGACGGCCGCGAGAAGAAGGTCTTTGGCGCTTGCCGCGACATCATCGCCAAGGGTACTGCCAAGGACGGCGGCTTTGAGCCGGATGTACATGCCAACTACATCGTCGACCTTGCCTGCGCACTGGCCGAGAACACGCTCGAGCGCTTCCTGCTGATCGTCCCCAACGATGGCGCTGTGCCCAACTTCGACCCGACGGCCATGGTCGAGGTGCCTTGCATCGTCGGTTCCAACGGCTTTGAGAAGATTTGCCAGGGCCCGATTCCGCAGTTCCAGAAGGGCCTGATGGAGCAGCAGGTTTCCGTCGAGAAGCTCGTTGTCCAGGCTTGGGTCGAGGGCAGCTACCAGAAGCTCTGGCAGGCACTCACGCTCTCCAAGACCATTCCTTCGGCGAGCGTTGCCAAGCAGATTCTGGACGAGCTCATCGAGGCCAACAAGGATTTCTGGCCCGAGCTTAAGTAAGGACTGCTGTCTCGAACTCTCACGCATCTCTGCTTCATTTGCGCCGTCGCGGTGTCCGGATTCGCCCGGATGCTGCGGCGGCGCTATACTTATGCAGTTTGAAGTACCTGTACCAAAAGGAGCTGTCGTGTCCCTTTCCATCGGTATCGTGGGCCTGCCCAACGTGGGCAAGTCGACGCTGTTCACCGCGCTTACCAAAAAGACCGGCCTTGCCGCTAACTACCCGTTTGCCACGATCGACCCCAACGTGGGTATCGTTGACGTGCCTGATAGCCGCCTGCAAAAGCTCGCCGACATTGTCAACCCGGGCCGCATTGTGCCGGCGACGGTCGAGTTCGTTGACATCGCAGGTCTGGTGAAGGGCGCTAACGAAGGCGAGGGTCTGGGCAACCAGTTCCTGGCCAACATTCGCGAGACCGACGCTATTTGCGAGGTCGTGCGCTACTTTAAGGATCCCAACGTTATGCGCGAGGTGGGCCGCACGGGCGAGTTCGTCGACCCCGCCGGTGACGCCGACACCATCATGACCGAGCTTATCCTGGCCGACATGGGCACGCTCGAGAAGCAGCTGCCTAAGCTCGAGAAGGAGGCCAAGCGCGACAAGGAGCTCATGCCCAAGTTTGAGGTCGCCAAGCGCCTACTCGCCTGGCTCAACGAGGGTAAGCGCGCCGCGTCCATGGAGATGACCGACGAGGAGCGCGCCGCCGCCAAGGGCCTGTTCCTGCTCACCATGAAGCCCATCCTGTATGTGGCCAACGTAGACGAGGACATGCTCAACGAGGACCTGGCGCCCATCGATGGCGTCAAGCCGTTGCCCATCTGCGCCAAGATCGAGGCCGAGCTTTCCGAGCTCGATCCCGAGGACGCTGCCGACTACCTGGAGAGCCTGGGCCTGGAACAGCCTGGCCTGGACGTGCTCGCTCAGGCTGCCTACAAGCTGCTCGGCCTGCAGTCGTTCTTTACGGCCGGTGAGATGGAGGTCAAGGCCTGGACGGTGCGCCAGGGTGCGACCGCCCCGCAGGCCGCCGGTGTCATCCACACCGACTTTGAGCGCGGCTTTATTAAGGCCGAGGTCATTGGCTATGACGACTACATCGAGCTCGGCGGCGAGCAGGGCGCCAAGGCCGCCGGCAAGTTGCGCATTGAGGGCAAGGACTATGTCATGGCCGATGGCGACGTCGTGCACTTCCGCTTTAACGTGTAAGGGCGACGCATATGTTCAAATACGGCAAAAAAGCTGGCTACATGGGCATCGCGCTGCTGGTGCTTGCGGTGCTTCCGCTGGTGGTCGCAGCGTTTGTTATCCCCAACATTGGTCCCGAGGTGGCAACGAAGTTTAACGCAGCCGGCGAGGTGACGCGCTGGGGCAAGAGCTACGAGTTGCTGGCACTGCCAGTGCTCAACCTGCTGCTGAGCGTGGCGACGTACTTTACGGCGGGACGCCAGGCAAAGAACAATGAGGACTCTGCCGCCATGGCGCGCATCGTGTGCGAACGCTACCTGCGCAACGGTTGCATCACGGGTGTGTTCCTCAACGTGATCAACGTTTACTTTATGTACTCGGCGATTACCGGAACGGGCTTTGGCTTTGGTTTCTAGCTTGTCCTTTTAGGCAACGAGCCTGCAAGCATATTCGATGGCTGCTGCGAGGCCGCCGCTCGATCGTGGTTTAAAGACCATGTCGGCGGCGGCCTCGTTTTCGTATCCGGTGCCGCGAAGGGCGAGTGCGGTACCGGCTTCCAGGAGAAGGGGCAGACCGCGTTGGCTGGTTGCGATTACGGCAGCCTGATTGAGCGAGCAGCTGTGCGCTTGGCATTGGATGGCAAGTTCACCTTGCGCCGGACAAGGGACCAAAACGGCGGCGACGCGACTTGATAGCAATGCAAATGCCGTGCGCTCATCGGGCGAAAGGCATTCTGCTTCAACGACGACGAGCTTGGGTGGTGCGCTGTTTGTGCGAAGCGTGGTTCGGTACGTGCGGACCGAAGAACCCGACATAGAAAACTCCTGTGTATTCGGCAAAACGTAAACTATAGTTTACGTTTATGTTCGGCCCCATTTCAAACTCGTCTGCATGGACGAACGTGCGAAACAGATTCTTGGCAGGCGGGTCGAAGAGACACGCAGAGACCTTGGTATCTCCAAGGTTGATTTTTGTGTGGCGACAGGAATCAGCCGACCCTATCTCGACCGAATCGAAGACGGGACGGCAAATTTCACACTCAAGGTTCTATTTAAGATCGCGCCCGCGCTCGGCATGACGGTATCTGAGCTTCTCGAGGGTATTGAATAGAGGACGCCTATTGACCGGTGGTTACGCCATCGGGATGCGGTCGTGGTTGACTTGGCTGTAGAACAGGCGCTGGATCTCGGCGGCATCGCGTGACTGGCCGAGTGCCCACATGGTCTTGGCCACGAGCGTCTCGGTGGTCATGTCGTCGCCGCGCAGAATGCCCGGATGATCGGCGTAAGCACGGCCGACCTCATAAACGCCCAGATCGAGGCCCTCTTCGGGGACCTGCGTGGTCATAACGACAGTGCGGCCCGAATCGACCCAGCGGAAAATTGCCTCTTGGAATGACTCGCCCGACTCACCAAACTCGGGGATACCGCCAATGCCAAAGGTCTCCAGAATCACGGCGTCGTAGCTATCGGCAAGGGCGTCGAGGATGCCCGGGTTTACGCCGGGCGTAAGCTTGAGTACAAATACGCGCGGGTCGATGCTGTCGTAGAAACGCACCGGGTTTTCGCCTTGATGCGTGCCGTGAAGCCCGTTGCGCACGATGCGGTCGTTGCGGATATAGGCGATGGGCGGATAGTTGACGCTAATGAACGCGTTAAAGCTCATGGTGCGCTGTTTGCGGGCGCGCGTGCCGGCAATGGCTACGCCGCCAAACACGATTGAGACGTCGTGCGAGTGCTCGTCGAGCGCATAGAGCAGGCTCTGGTACAGGTTGAGCTTGGCGTCGGTAAAAGGATTGCCCATGGGCTTTTGCGAGCCGGTGAGCACGATGGGCTTGGGGCTGTCCTGAATCAGGTAGGAAAGCGCTGCCGCGGTATAGCTCATGGTGTCGGTACCGTGCAGAATCACGAAGCCGTCGTGGTCGGCATAACCCTCGACGACGACGTCGCGGATACGCATCCAGTCACTGGGGCGCATATTGGTGCTGTCGATGTTCATCGGCTGCACCACGTCGAGCTCGCAGAGGCCCGAGATCTCGGGGACGCTCTGGGCGAGCTCCTCACCGGTCAGGGCGGGGGAGAGGCCGTTGCCGTCCTCGGTCGATGCGATGGTGCCGCCCGTGGCGATGAGAAGGATGCGCTTCATGCTGGTATTCCTATCGTATTTGCCGCCGCAGAGGCGGAGTCGTTCGGCAGTATTGTGGCACAGGGCGTCCAATGTTCAAACGTATTACATCATCTGTAACGTTTGGTAACACTTCAATTGCCGTCAAATAGGGGCCCAGGTCGTGCGTTTGCCGTGCGCTGATGGCCGTGAGGGGCGAGAAACCCCATATAACGTGTACACTATGGAGGTTATTTTCGTTCATTCACGCGGGTGGGCACCGGCTCCCCGCCAACAAGAGGGGGAACCATGGATCAAAAGGCTTCCGCAAAGGTCCTCGTACTCGACTTTGGTGCGCAGTACGGTCAGCTCATTGCCCGTCGCGTCCGCGACCTCAACGTGTATTCCGAGATTGTCCCCTGCGACATCTCGGCCGACGAGATTCGCGAGATGAACGCCTCTGCGCTCATCCTTTCCGGTGGCCCGGCTTCCGTGTATGCCGAGGACGCTCCGTCCATCGATCCCGCCATCTTTGACCTGGGCCTTCCCGTCCTGGGCTTTTGCTACGGCCATCAGATCACGGCCGTGACGCTCGGCGGCAAGGTCGGCCACTCCGAGGTGGGCGAGTACGGCCGCGCCACCATTACGCGCACGGCCGGCGCCAAGCTCTTTAACTCCACGCCCATGGAGCAGACCGTGTGGATGAGCCATCGCGACGCCGTGTCCGAGGTGCCCGAGGGCTTTACCGTTACCGCCAGCACCGACGTATGCCCGGTTGCCGCCATGGAGTGCGTTGAGCGCAAGATCTTCACCACGCAGTTCCATCCGGAGGTCAAGCACTCCGAGTACGGTCAGCAGCTGCTGAGCAACTTCCTGTTTGAGATCTGCGGCCTGGAGCCCAACTGGAGCATGGACAACCTGGTCGAGACCATGACGGCCGAGTTTCGCGAGAAGGTCGGCGACGACCGCGTGATTCTGGCTCTGTCCGGCGGCGTTGACTCCTCCGTCGTGGCTGCGCTGGGCGCCCGCGCCGTGGGCAAGCAGATGACCTGCGTGTTCATCAACCACGGTCTGTTGCGCAAGGGCGAGCCCGAGCAGGTGGAGGAGGTCTTCACCAAGCAGTTCGATGTCGACTTTATCCACGTCCACGCCGAGGACCGTTATGCCGAGCTTCTGGCCGGTGTGACCGAGCCCGAGGAGAAGCGCCGCATCATCGGCACGCAGTTCTGGAAAGAGTTCTTCGCCGTGGCGCAGCAGCTCGAGACCGATGGCAAGCCGGTCAAGTATCTGGCTCAGGGCACCATCTACCCCGACATCATCGAGTCTGGCGCTCGCAAGACGGGCGGCAAGACGGCCACCATCAAGAGCCACCACAACCTGATCCCGTTCCCCGAGGGCGTGCACTTCGACCTTATTGAGCCGCTCGACCACTTCTTTAAGGACGAGGTCCGCGCACTTGGTCTGGCGCTGGGCCTGCCGGGCCACATCGTGTTCCGCCAGCCTTTCCCGGGCCCGGGTCTTGCCATCCGCATCATTGGTGCGGTCGACAAGGAGAAGCTCGAAATCCTCAAGAACGCCGACGCCATCGTGCGCGAGGAGCTCGACGCCTACAACCAGCGTCTGTTTGAGCAGACCGGCGAGCGCAACTCCGAGCACAGCTGCTGGCAGTACTTTGCGGTCCTGCCCGACATTAAGTCCGTCGGTGTTATGGGCGACGAGCGCACCTACCAGCGCCCGATCATCCTGCGCGCCGTTGAGTCCAGCGATGCCATGACCGCCGACTGGGCCAAGCTGCCCTACGACGTCCTGGCGAGGATCTCCGGCCGCATCGTCGCCGAGGTTCCCGGTGCCAACCGCGTGTGCTACGACATCACGTCCAAGCCGCCCGCGACCATCGAGTGGGAATAGTAAATAGCCCTTTGCGAGGGAGGTCGAAAACGGCCTCCCTCGTTTTTTATTTGTCTGCTATGGGTTGCTGTCCGCTCCCGTGTACGTGGCACCTACAAGCCGACCGATGCACCTCTTAAGCTGTTTAGCTGGCATGATTGTTTGCTGGTACGATTTCGGCTCAATTCCAATTCGTCAAACCGCTCTATCAATCTTTAGCGAATTGATGCTGACCAGCCAATCGTTGTCGTTGTCGAAAGGCCGCGTGACTTGGTACTCAGATTGTACTCACGACCTTTTGAGGGTCGAATGTCGCGTACTCACGGGGTCTAAAAACGACCTTTTAGCTTGTGTTTTGGATTATTCCGTCAACGCTCAACCTTTTAGGCAAAAAAGCGCCTCTCAAATAGGTAAACGCCTAGCAGCAGATGCCTCTCTGCTGTTTCTTATACGTAATTACGTAATTACGTATAAAATCAATACAACTGAACAAAGGAGGCCCGCATGCCCGAAGCGCAACTCAAGGAGAACGCGAAGGAGCTGGACAAGTTCACGCTCTCGATAACCCGCGAGGACAAGCGGGCTCTTAAGTCGTACGCAGCGCGTCAAGATAAGACCGTTGCCAAAGTTCTGCGCGAGTGGATCGACGAGAAGTGCAAGGGGGAGAAGTAATGTCTCAAACAGCACAGACCGTCGTCCAAAACCTCGTTGATCGTGCGGTTAAACTGGGTGACCGTCAGCTTGCCGCCGACATTCGCGCCTTTGCGGCGCAGCGCCAGTTTGGACTTGTGTTCGAACACAACCGTCCGGAACGACTGCGCCTTTATGGCAAGCCCATCATGGCGGGCGATGTCGTGCAGGCGCTTCCTGAGCGTGGCAAAAAAGAGGATTCCAGCTCCCAGCTGCTATGGTTGGTAAAAACCCTGCGGGGGGGTTGCTGATTTAGAGCCATATCGGTCGCTCTCATACGATGAAAACGAATGCGAACCTTGCTCTGCCGCTGTCGACGACGTCGTGGCGGTTGCTGAATACGACCAGCCGATTTATACCGGCCTAAAGGAGACGGGGCGCGTCGAGTGCGGCGGCGACAAGCCCTATCAAGTGGTCATCAATGGCGAGAACTACCATGCCCTCGAAACTTTGACCTTTGCCTATGCAGGTAAGGTCGATTGCATATATATTGACCCCCCGTATAACACTGGCGCCCGCGACTGGAAATACAACAACGATTACGTCGACGGCTCCGACGCCTATCGCCACTCCAAGTGGCTGGCCTTCATGGAGCGACGCCTCAAGCTCGCCAAGCAGCTGCTCAACCCCAACGACTCCGTGCTCATCGTCACGATCGATGAGAAGGAGTATCTGAGGCTGGGATTGCTGCTGGAGTCGCTATTTCCAGACTCCTCAATAGAAATGGTTACTTCTGTAATTAGCGCCAAAGGTGTCGCGCGTTTTGGGCAATTCTCGCGCGTTGAGGAGTACTTGTATTTTGTTCGTATTGGGAATTCAAAGGTACAGCTTGCTAACGGCAATATGCTTGATGATAGGAAAAACGCTGCAGATAAAATCGGAAAAGATGTCGATTGGCTTGGGTTGCGTAGACGCGAACCAACCGCACGTCGAGGTGCGCGCGCCAACCAGTTCTACCCTATTTTTATTGACGAAGCAGACAAGATCATATCTATTGGCGACCCCATTCCCGATGACGTCGACAGGTCAAGTGTGCCCTGCCCTGTCGGAACTTATGCTGTCTGGCCGCTTCGGCCTAATGGCGAAGAAGGCATTTGGGGTATTACGCCTGAGACTGCAAGGCGAGATCTCAAATACGGTTATATAAGGGCTTCTGTCTCTAAGCGTAAGGGAGTGAAATCGATAACGATTAAATACCTTGCAGAAGGCACCGTAAAAGCCATTGAGAAGGGCGATATCAGTATTATTGGCCGCAATTCCGACGGCTCGGTAATTGGTAAATATAAATCAGCAAAAGGTGTTATACCAAAAAAGGTCTGGAATAGGGAAAGCCATAATGCCGAAACGTACGGGTCGCTTGTTATTGGCGCCCTTCTTCCGGGCAGAAGGTTCCCATATCCAAAGTCCTTATATGCGGTTGAAGATTCAATTCGTCTTTTCATCGCCAACAAGCCCAACGCCCTTGTGGTCGATTTCTTCTCAGGATCGGGCACCACGGCGCATGCCGTCATGCGCCTGAACCATCAGGACGGTGGGCATAGACGCTCCATCAGCGTTACGAACAACGAGGTCTCCGAGGACGAGGCAAAGAAACTGGCCAAGCGCGGGCTTCGCCAAGGCGATCCTGAGTGGGAGGCCCTGGGTATCTGCCAGTACGTTACCAAGCCGCGCGTCATGGCAGCCATCACGGGCAAGACGTCTGCGGGTGATCCCATCAAGGGAGACTATAAATTTACGGATGAGTTCCCCATGGCCGACGGGTTCGAGGAGAACGCGGTCTTCTTCGACCTCACCTACGAGGACCCCGATGCCGTTGAGCTTGGTGAAGCGTTTGAGGAGATTGCACCTTTGTTGTGGCTGCGCGCCGGCGCTCGCGGACGCGTCATCGAGCATGAGGAACCGGGCTACGCCATCTCCGACGCCTATGCCGTGCTCTTCGACTTCGCCGCTGTCGGAGATTTCGTCAAGGCGCTTAAGGGCCGCCCCGAGGTTGCCTGCGCGTTTGTAATCACCGATGATACGGCGCGCTTCGCTGGGGTCAAGGCCCAGCTCCCTGGACTCGACGTGGTCCGGCTTTACGAGAACTATCTGCAATCATTCAAGATTGCCGCCGAGGATGCGGTGAGGTAAACATGAGAGTCGAACTTAAGGATTTCCAAGCCGGGGCAGTCGCGACCCTGGCAAACAAGTTGCAGTCGATGCGCCGACGCTATGAGCAGGACGGCGAACTGTCTTCGGTGTGCCTCGCATCTCCCACGGGCTCGGGCAAGACGGTCATGTGCGCGGCGACGATTGAAGCACTCTTCTTCGGAGACGATGATCTGGGCCTTATACCCGACGAGAATGCCGTTGTTCTTTGGCTCTCGGATTCCCCGAGCCTGAACGAGCAGACGAGCGTGCGTTTCTCCAACGTGGCGGACAAGCTTGCAGACAGCATCCTTGACAGGCGCCATCTGGTCACGATTACCAACGACTTCGGAGCCGCGCACGACATTCTCGAACCGCGCCATGTCTATTTCCTCAGCAAGGACCTGCTTAGCAAGAATGGCCTGCTCACCAAGGGTGGTGAGGCCAACTCCGGCCGCGTGTTCTGGGATATCCTTGACCGCACTATCAGGGACCCGGAGCGTAACCTCTATCTGTTCATAGACGAGGCCCATCGCGGTCTGGGGGCCAATGCCTCGAGCGAGCGCGGCACCGCGACGATTTACGCCAACCTAATTGATGGTCTGGATGGTCGTGCAGCGATGCCCGTCGTCGTTGGTGTCTCCGCCACGCCGCAGAGGTTCGAGGCGGCTATGGATCAGCGCGCCGATCGCGTGCGTATGCCAAAGGTCGCTGTGACCCCTCGCGAGGTTCAAGAATCGGGTCTGCTCAAGGATATTATCGAGCTGCGTGTGCCCGAGAAGGACGACCCCGTCGAGCATCAGTACCTCACCATGGCGTGCGAACGCTACGCTCTCGCTTGTCAAGAGTGGAGCGAGTACTGCGCCCGCGAAGGAGAGAGCCCCGTCAACCCGCTGCTGCTCGTCCAAGCCGCGGACAACGTGAGCAACTCGGCTTTGACTGAGATGTGCGACCAGATCATGGGCCTGGTCCCCGGCCTTTCCGAGGCGATGTCGTTCGCAAACGTCTTCGGTGAGCATAGGGACATCGCGGCGGGAAAATACCTCATTCCCTATGTCGAGCCCGAGTTCGTGCAGGATACCTCACGTATCCGCGTGCTCTTCGCCAAGGAGGCCGTTTCAAACGGATGGGACTGCCCGCGAGCGGAGGTCATCTTCTCGCAACGCAGGCGCTCGGACTCGACCTATATCGCGCAGCTCGTGGGTCGCATGGTGCGAACCCCGCTTGCGCGGCGCATCGAGTCCGATGACCTTTTGAACTCCGTCGCATGCTACCTGCCTCAGTTCAACCCGGAGAGCACACAGGACGTGGTCGACTACCTCATGGGCCGCAAGGACGACATGGGCGAGAGCTCCATCGGCAAGCAGAACATCGTCCTCAACCCGGTGACCATCACGGCTGCCGAGCCAAAGTCCAATGAGGAGTACCAGCAAGAGCTTAGGGCATACGAGGAGAACAAGAAGGCTGTCGAGGTCGCCCGTCGGACGCAACCTGGCTACCAACCGACGTTGGAGGGCCTTGCGGCCCAAGAGCCCCTGGACATGCAGGGCGCCCAGCCGTCCCTCGCCTCTGTCATCCGGGCCAGCGGCGGCACGGATTCGGAAGAGGAGCCGTCTTTCCTTGTTGATGCTGCCGGTGAAGGTGTCGATGCGCCTGCCGAACCGGAGGGCATGCATCCCGAGCCGGTCCGGCCGACGCCTATCGCGAAGCCCATCCCCATGGCCAAGCCCAAGCCACCCACCAGGCGCGAGCAGTCCTTCACGCGCGAGGAATGGGAGGGGATCCGTGCTGCCTTTGCCTCAATTCCCGTGCAGCGTATCCCCAAGAAGGCCCGCAACGAGTTCCAGAGCCTGCTCAAGACGGCGACCCTGCTCGTCGAGACCGGCCTCGACACCAACGCCGCGGCGGATGTGAACAAGCAGTTTGTCCAGAAGCTCAAGGGCTTCATCGTCGCCAACGAGGACGAGTACCGTGATGCCCGTTACGACGTTGAATTTGCCGAGACCGTCAAGATCACGCTCGATAAGCTTAACGAATCCGAAGAGCGGGAGCAGGAAGAAGCCCGCACGGACGCCGAAGGCCTCAAGAAGGCCGCCCGCGACGCCGACATGCATTTCACTAAGGAGTTTGCGAATGAGTATCGTCGCGTCAACTTCAAGGAGCTTGGGCGTCCCGAGTGCGACCTGCGCCTTGCCGCAGCGGTGCGCACACAGGCCATCGTTGATGCGCTCGAGGGCTGGGCGGCTCAATGCCGAAAGGGATACTTCGATAAGGTCGATGGATCTGGCGATTACGATTACCTCAACGATGCCGCGAAGCAGCGCTACGACGAGCTGGCCCGTGAAACCGAGGGCAAACGCCTCACAAAGATAGAGTGGCCCACATCCACCAGCACGTCGGACAACTTCGCCAAGTATCCACGCCATATCGTGCAGAAAGAGGACGGCTTCTGCCCGCTCGACCTGAACCCGGTCGAAGACTTTATCGTTAAGAACGAATTGGCGAAGAGCCGCACGGTTGCCTTCTATCGCAATCCGTCGGGCAGCATGTCTGCCAAGGCGTTCTCGATCCCGTACATGTCTTCGGTGGGGCGTAAGGCCCTGCATCCGGACTTCCTCTTTTTCGTGAAGGACGGTGACGGGACAGTCAAACCGTCGATCGTCGACCCGCACGGAGATTTCCTCAGTGACACGCTAGCAAAGCTTAGGGGCTATGTGACCTATCTGCGCGATTATCCCGATGTGTTCAAGCAGGTACTCTTCGTCGGGGATATGGGCGAGGGCGTGTACAAGGTGCTCAACCTCTTGCGATCCGATGTGCAGGATGCCGTGATGGGCTACAGCGATGTCGACTGTAAGGCGCTCTTCTACGGCTCCTTCGCAAACGACTATCACTAGGATTGTCGGGATTTGCCCGGTGGGCGTCTCGGATCATATGCCAGAACCGAATTAGTAAGGCTCGCTAAGGCGGCCGTCCCTTAGGGGCGGGCCGCCCCCCTGCCCTGAA
>OGRU01001565.1_pt1 | contig 16839 bp, 16 predicted proteins | sample 1553541 | NCBI WGS metagenome assembly OGRU01 (sample SAMEA2580068, study PRJEB22360) | human gut metagenome | biome: human gut; feature: human-associated habitat; material: faeces | place: Denmark | collected 2008/2010
GGAAACGGGCTGGTTTCTTTATCGGCAAAATTGCCGCTAAAACTTATAACAAGGTTTTGCTTAAAAATGAGCAAAAAAGGAAAAGTATGCCTTGTAAAACAGATTTTTGATTTACAAGGATAGTTTGGTATTTAATTAAAGATAAATGATGCCGAAAACGGCAAAAACATAAGGCGTAAGTAAAGATGAATGTTTGATAATTTGCCGATAATGTGATATACTATATAAAAGTGTAAATTTTGATTTGAATTATAACGGAGGAGAACAGATGCGATACCTTTCAGTTACTGAAATAGCAAAAAAGTGGAATGTTTCAGAGCGCAGCGTCAGAAATTATTGTGCACAGGGACGTGTACCAGGTGCATTTCTTACCGGTAAGACTTGGAATATTCCTGAAAATGCAGAAAAACCGGAGCGCTCAAACAAAAAGAAAGAGCAGCCAGTTACTTTGCTGGATATTCTGCAGGAGCAGAAAGCAAGTAAGTATTCTGGCGGCATTTACCATAAAACACAGATTGATTTAACATACAACTCCAATCATATTGAGGGCAGCCGTCTGACCTATGATCAGACCAGATACATCTTTGAAACCAACACCATAGGCGTAGAAAACGAAGTGCTGAATGTGGATGATGTGATTGAAACAGCAAATCACTTCCGTTGCATTGATATGATTATTGATAATGCAAAAGCGGCTTTAACAGAAAAGTTTATTAAAGAACTACATTTGATTCTGAAAAATGGAACCAGTGATTCCAGAAAAGATTGGTTTGTTGTTGGTGATTACAAGAAATTGCCGAACGAAGTTGGCGGAATGGAAACAGCACTTCCAGAAGAAGTTGCCGATAAAATGAAAGCTCTGTTGACTGAGTACAACGGAAAAGAAGAAAAGACTTTTGAAGATATCCTCGACTTCCATGTGAAGTTTGAGAGAATCCATCCGTTCCAGGATGGAAACGGCCGTGTAGGCAGATTGATTATGTTTAAGGAATGTCTGAAATATAATATCGTGCCGTTCATTATCGAGGATAATCTGAAGATGTTCTACTACCGTGGACTGAAAGAGTGGAACAATGAGAAAGGTTATTTGACAGATACCTGTCTGACCGCACAGGATAAGTATAAGGCGTATTTGGATTATTTTAGAATTAAGTATTAATAAATGCTTTTAAAGAATGCTTATATGTATTTTGAAAAACTTGAATATTCACAAAAAATCTGGCTGAAGGATACAGGATGAGGAACATTTTGCAACTATGGCACAAGTTTTATTTTCATTGAAATCCTATATTGCTTCGGTGTCATATGATAATGTTCTTTGAAGCACTTATAAAAATGTGTTGTATTCGTAAAATGCAGTTCCTCCATAATTTCGGATATAGAAGCGGTAGTCTCCAGTAGGAGAGCAGCCGCTTTTTTCATACAGAAAGTCTGACTGTAATCGAATAGGCATGAATTTGTATATTTCTTAATTAGGAGCCGGCTGTTCTTAAAGTATGGACGGATGATGGTTGTCAGGTGATGATAAATATAGAAAATAATTAACGGAATATAAAAGAAGCATTGACAAAATAAAATGAACGGTGTATATTTCCAATATGAACATTGTTCATTTAATGAAATAGCTAAATGACATTACATTGAAAAGGAGTGAATTCGTGAACCATCTTGCAACTTCAAAAGAAGACATATTGGCTGCAAGCAGAGAACTGATCAAAGAAAGCTGATGAACTGCTGTGAGCATACGTGCTGTTGCGTCCCGGTGTTCTGTTTCGGCTGGGACAATCTACAATTACTATGAATCCAAGGCCGATTTACTTGGGGATACAATTGAGAGTATTTGGCGTGAAATCTTTTTCCACTCTGAAGATGAGCAGGTCTTTAAAGATGTTGCTGCCTGTATCTCATTGATTTATAAAAGACTGGAATATGGAAATGAGCAATTTCCGGGCTTCTTTTCACTGCATTCGCTTGGATTTATGAAGGATGAAAAAACGGATGGAAAGAAGAAAATGCTGCAGACATGGGGGCATATTCTTAATGGATTGTGTGATATATTAAAGAATGATCCTAAGATTCGTCCAGATGTATTTGATGAACAATTCACGGAAAAGCAGTTTGCAGATATATTATTTTCTTTAATATTAGTATCAATGATTCGTCAGGATTATAATCCGTCTTCGATATTGATGTTGATTAATAAAACATTATATTAAATTTCTCCCACATTAGAGTGTGGGAAAATTTTTGCAACAAAATGAACGTTGTTCACCTATGCGTTTAAAGATGTACCTAAGAAAGGATTTTTATTATGCAGGCAATTGTAGAAACTATATTTGATACCGTATATTTGTTTTCGGTAATCACAATCGGAATTTTAATGATTCGAAAAAGCAAAGGGAACCGTCAGTTTATCATGTTTGGAATTATGGCAGTTATTTTAGGAAGTGGAGATGCATTTCATCTGGTTCCTCGTGCAACAGCGCTTTGTACAACAGGTCTTGAGAACTTTACCGTACAGCTGGGGTTAGGCAAGTGGATCACCTCTATCACTATGACTATCTTTTATGTCGTACTCTATCATATATGGCGTGAGCGTTATCAGATTAAAGGCCATAAAGCAACTACAACAGCCATTTATGGTCTTGCAGGGTTAAGGCAACACCGCACAATTCCCGCCTTACGGCTTAAGCACCGCTCCGGCGGCTGCGGCACGGCATCTGCGTTGCCAAAATGCTCGATAAGACATCCAGTATTATCTGCGCTTTTGGCTTAGCAGCTGCCGCACCTCGCTCGCCGTATCGGCACTTAGAATTATGCGGTATTGCCTTAAGAATTGTTCTGTGCTTGATGCCTCAGTATGCCTGGCTCAGTGCAGCTGCCCCGCTTTCCTGGGGAATCTATCGGAATATTCCGTTTGCACTGATGGGATTGATTATCATCGTTTTGTTCTATAAAAGTGCAAAAGAAAATAATGATAGCTCTTTCCGTTGGATGTGGCTGACAATCGTCCTGAGCTTTGCCTTCTATATTCCAGTTGTACTGTGGGCGGATGTAATTCCGATGATCGGCATGCTGATGATTCCAAAAACCTGTGCATACGTGTGGACAGTATTGATCGGCTACAAGGCAATGAAAAAAGAAATAGCGTAAAAATAATCTTTGCTTTTAAGAAAAAAATCAGAATATAATTGCTTAAAACAAGCAGCAAGTGAGCCCAAATCCAGACACTCCCCCGCTGCTTGTTTTACATTTATTGATGCTTAATTTTGATTTGCAAAACCGGGTGCCGTCTTAATCGATCAATGTTCTCAGCCATGTCCAAAGCCTCAAAATAATAACGCGGTTTGCCCACGCTTCTTTTGCCATACTCGATAGCCTTCGATTTGGAATCGCATCCCACAATCGCAAAATAGAATTTTCGTCCATTTGTTCTGCGGAAAGGACACACCAAATTTATGGGCACGGCCATCTTTTCCTTTTACAAAAGCAGCACACTTGCTGCGGATCTGATTGCAGGTTTCCCATAGCACCTCTGAGACGATTGGCTCAAAGTCTCCCTTTACAAGAACAAAATCCTCCTCGCTGTGATTGATACGGTTATGGCTGAGGAAGTCATCAACATGGGATTTATTATAGGTCATATAGCTCTTGTAGCCAACACCAACCTTTGGTCTGACGATGATGGGCGTAATGATGCCGCTCTCTGAAATACTGTCTACCAACTCACTGAATTCCAGATCATGGTGGATATGGAACGGATGATTGGAGAATGGATGCAACCTATTTATTGGAATAGTTTCCTCTTTGCTTGCTCTGTAAGCAGGCGATGTTTTCCTCGTCATGCTGCGTACTCCTGCGGTTTTTTATAGCTCTTAAGTACCCCGATTTGACCCCAAAAATCGTATACTTTTTGCTGAAAATGTACCCAAAGGGCATTTTTGCATAAAAAAAGCCCCTAACCACTGTAGTACAGCGATTAGGAGCTTGCTATGATTTATAGAACGACCTTAACTGTCAGGTCTTTCCAATTCCCCGGCCAAAGTACGTAACCACGCGAATTTCGATAGGCGCGAGCCTGTTCGTAATTCAACTTAATGGTTATACTCGCTGGCAAATCAGCCGCGAGGCGACTTGATGGCAGCCTGCTTATTGGGTCGTCATCATAGGCATGTACCCAAAAGCATGTACTACTTTCACCTTCAAGTATCCTACGGACAGCCCCATCTCCTTTCTCCGCTTTTGTTTTTCCCGGCATGATTTTTTCCGCCGAAATCGAATGATAATTGTACGTTCCGCGCACATTGCATTGAACAGTGCATGACTCTTGAAATAGATTAAGTTCCCAGATGAATTTCTGTCCATCGATGGAGAAGATTCTCGGCACAAATCTGTCCAGAAATTCCCGGCTGATTTCACCGTTTGGAAACGGCTCTTGCCAGCTGAGTGCTTCCTCTATCTTTTCGCTATTGGCCGCTGCGTTTTCTGGTTCCCGCCGGTATTCTTCCAAAATCTCCTGTCGGTGATTCTGCCAAACGGTTTTGTAGATTTCTCGCGCCATCAGTTCGAGTTTCCATGCTTGCACATTGGGGGCGTTGCATTTGGGCGGTTCGCCCCTCAGCGACCGCTGATAACAGATATATCGGATAATGCCTTTTTCTGCACGGAACGCCCGCATTCTGGCTCCGCAGCCACAAAACAGGCGGCAAGCCCATTTGTCGGCGTGTTCGCTCTTTCCATACAAGTAAGCCTGCGTTATATTGCCGTCTTTGTACGACTGCCATGCATGTCTGCGGCGCTGGCATCTATCCCATAGTTCCTCTGAAACAATTGGCTCAAAACCACCTTTTACCAGAATGTAATCCTGTTCGCTGTTCTTGATGCTTTTATGGCTGAGGAAATCATCAATATGCGATTTGTTGTATGTCAAATACCCTTTATAAATCGTATTCTTGGTGATTGAGAGAACCTGACGCGCGCTCCATTGTGGCTTTCCGGATTTATTCGGTGCGCCTTCTTGCGTTAGTGTCTGAGCTATCGCGGTGCCATCTATGCCATCAGCATACCAAGCAAAAATTTTTCTGACAGTCTCTGCCTGACTTTCCTGCACCACAAGCGTATGAGCCTTTTTATCACGCTTATATCCAAACGGTGTCGGTCCCGCAACATAGGTACCCTTTTTCTGTGACGTCTGAATGCCCGCCTTGGTGCGTTCACTCATTTTACGGCTTTCATCTTGTGCAAGACTTGCCATAATGGTCAGGCGAACCTCTCCATCTCCACGCATCGTCCAGATGTCATCATTGACGAAGTATACTTCAACGTCGTATTGCTTCAGCTCACGGGTCGTCACCAAAGTATCCACTGTGTTTCGGGCAAAGCGGGAAACCTCGCGGGTCACGATCAGATCAAACTTCCTTTTCCGGGCATCTCGCAGCATCTTCATAAAGGAAGGTCGGGTTTTCATGCCGGTTCCTGAGATTCCCTCATCAGCATATTGTCCAACCACCGTCCAGTTCGGGTGATGTTCTGCAAGCTCCAGATACCAGTTCATTTGATTTTTCAGTGCTGATATTTGTGCCTCAAGTTCCGTGGACACGCGCCCATAGAACACGACTCTGCGCGGGCAGTTTTGCTGGTCTGCTTTATCATATTGCATCGGTTTTCCCTCCTTCCCCATCAGTATAATACTGCATTCAGTATTTTCAAAATGTACAAGTCAATGACTCAATCATGGTATAGAAAAGCCGTGGAAGAAGGTTCCTTCCACGGCATGATCTTTATACTACTTTTTCAATAAGACACTGATGTTTCTTCGCTTTCTTGTCATAGTTGATAGCTACCAAGAGAAGATTTCCTGTATAGCCACGCAGCGAATCCGGATATTTCTTTCCCTTAATCTGCTGCATCGCAGTCTCCGCCGTTTGGTTCCACTTCAACTCCACAACAAGCGCCGGATAGTCATTTCGGTACTCCGGTTTTGGAACGAAAACGAAGTCTGCAAAACCCCTGCCTGTGGGCAGCTCTCGAACCGGCTTAAAGTAATATTGCATAGCGCTCAGGTATGCAATCGCCAAGACGCTGCTCAAGGAGTTTTCATTGTTGTACTGGATGGCAGAAACATAGTCATCATGGATTTTCTCAACCTGAGTGGCTACTGCATCGCCATCCATATCCAATGTCGCATCCAGCAACTTCTCAGACTCCTGCTGGAACAGCAACATCTCATTCCAATGCTTGCTTTCCACCGCAAGTGTCAATTCCTGCCGGATTTCCTCATTCGGAACGAACGCTGTTTTTCGGTTCTGGTCATATCCCAAGTAGCCAAGATGGATCATATATGTCAAAACATCATCTTTGCTTTGGATATTAACAGTGTCGTTCTTGAAGGTAGCCGTGTTTACTTTAACTTCCCCACCGGAAAGCATTTCAATGATTGCCGTTTTCAGCCCATCATAGTTCATGTTGATAAGGGGAACGATTGCTTCATAGGAAGCCGTTTCCGACCAGTAGCTCTTAAACTCTCCCTTCAGCATAACGCTGACAACAGCTCTGGGATTATAAACTTGGTAATCCCGCAGCAAGTAACCATCGTACCACTTTTTTACCTTGTCAAAGTCTTTGTGGTACTCCTCGCAAAGATTCTTAACTTCTTCTTCCGTAAAGCCAATGAAAGGTGCCAACGTGCTGGCACTGACCATGGTAAACTCATCGAAGTTATTCAAGGCCGACTGCGTTTTTTCCTTTTTGATTGGCAGAATGCCGGTGAGGTATGCAAGCTGAATGTATTTTGTCGGCTCTGTACCTTTGAATAAGCCTCTCAGGAAATAGATATATTCTTCTTGAACAGCTTTATTGGTTGCTTCATCTCGGATCAGAATATCCCATTCATCAATAATCACAATAAATTTCTGACCGGTCGAGTTTCTGATGCGCGACAAAGCGTCCGCCAATGTCAACACTTCGTTAGGAAGTACTTCAGGGTAGTACTCTTTTAGTTCCTCCAAAACTGATTGCGTAATGTAGGATACAATACTTTTGATGTCTGCACAGCTGGACAAAAACCATTGTACATCTATATGGATCACATCATACTTGTTGAGATGCTTTTTGAAGTCGCTACTCTTGCCGATTGTAAGCCCATCGAACATCTTTTCTGAATCGCAGCCTTTGCTGTAATAGGCTGCCAGCATATTAGCCGTATAGGACTTACCAAATCTCCGGGGGCGGCTATTGCAGATGTATGCTTCTGGTGTATCAAGAACGCTGTTGGTATATTCCAGCAGACCCGTTTTATCCACATAAATTTTTGAATTCAGTGCAACTTGAAACGCACTATTGTCCGGATTCACGAATCTTCCCATTTCGCCAAAGCCTCCTTCAGAAGTCATTTATTTCTAAACATTCAAATGACATTAGTATAGTCATATAGTACCATTTATCGATACAAATAGCAAGTTGGAAATTTCCCTATAATAGTACAAAAGCGCCGCAGCAGGGATTTCTTTCATAGCATGATCTATCATCGCAGACACCTCATCTGCTATGACGATGATTAAATTTTGCCACATAGAATCCTGCTTTCTGCATATAATCTTCAAAAATATATGCAGATAAAACTCGAAAGGCGCAATAAGCCACAAATTGCGATAATTTCCCTTCGATGAACCTGTCAGATGTCATCTGTTTGAACCATTCGGAATTCCCGAATAGTTGCCATCACGGTCTATTCCTCATCTGAATTATAATATTACCATTTACTGATTCAAATAGCAAATCTAGCGTCATTCCATAACAACACAATAATGCCGTGGAAGTATTTCCTCCACGGCACGATCTGTCGTTATAGCTGTGCGTTTCTCTCCCTCTGCAAATTCCAGACAGGCAACCCTTCCCGGCGCTTTGCCTCGCATCGCTTTGCAGCCATGCGATATGTTTTCTCGCATCTTGGCACGCTCGTGGAATCCAGTCATGGCGCTGCTTCCCCAATGCGGTACAGCAGAGGACGCTATTCACTTTTTCGGAGGTTTGGAACCTCCTAATACATAAGAGAACAGCGAATCGGATTTTTTCCACAACTTTTTCAATTTTCTTTTTTTACCAGAAATATATCCACACGCATATCTTTCCACAAACCGGGGTGGATCTTAATCCCACGCGCTTTCTGATACTCATAGGCTGTCACAAAGTCAACCGCAAAACTCAAAAGTGGTATCTTTTCATCCAGCACGCTCACCTGATTTTCTTGACAGCTTTCCAGCCATTCCACCAACTTACGCTTTCTTTTGGTTCGGCTCATGTCCAAAAAGAAATCCTGTGGACGACATATTGTCGCGCAATCGGGTCCAGCACTTTCTTTATCCTGCTTGCCGATTTGCTCTTGCTCAATATCATAGGGAACGCCACTTTTATAGGTAACCATCGCTATCGGCTGCCTTTCCGATTGGATAGGCATGATCTGCTGCACATTCATCAACTGCAACATCCAAATGTAGCGGTTATTGCTTTTTACAATCCGGTTGGTATACCTGTCCAGAAAGCCCGGCTCTATTTTACCATCCGGAAAAGAGGCATCATCGCTGAGTGCAGCCTCGATGCTGTGCATATCTAACCTTGCTTTAGGACGCTGTTCCTGTATGGAACTTTGCAGTAAGCCTTCGACATTTATAATCTCATTGTTGATTTCCGTACTTTTGCTTAAGAAATCATCCATAGTTATGCTTCGGCTTGCCCGCTGGCTGACAAGATCGTCCAATTCCTCATTCAGCGCAGAGAGCTTGTTCTCCAGCTGGTTTCCATCATTCGGTGTGCCGGTAGTGTTCAGATTTGCATCCAACATCCGCAAAAGACCCAGTATATCCTCGGCATTTTCTTTCCAAACTGTACGGAACACTTCCCTTGCCATCAATTCCAGCTTCCATTCAGATGCGTATGGTGCCGGACAAGGAATCTTCATCGTCTCGCACCTCGAAAGGGTGATTGACGAAAGGATGCAGTTCAGAAAGCGGTACTTCCGTTACTAGGTCGCCGCTTTCTCGTTGGCGGTCAGCCTCTGAGGAAAACATATCAGCGATCGCGGGCATCTTCATCGCGTTCATAAACTTGTTCTTCGCGGCCATGACCTAATACCTCCTGCGTAAATTCAACGTATGCTCTTGCGCTGCTGCTTTTGGGTTCGTACAGGATAGTGGGTGCTGCAAACGCCTGACTTTCCTGCACTTTGACGTTATAGGGGATTTCCGTAGTAAATACATGGAGCGTTCTCCCATACTTGGCGCGGACATCATGGGCATAATGCTCTGAGACTTTCGTATGCTGGGTCATCGTCAGCAAAACGCCCCTGATATGCAGTCCGGGGTTGATTTTGCGCTGCACGCTGGAAATCGAATTTGTCAGCTGCGACATACCAACAACCGAGAACGGCTGCGCCTGCATCGGGATAATAACCTCGTTGGCAGCGGACAGCGCGTTTGTCAGTAAAAGTCCTACGGAGGGAGAGCAATCAATGATGCAGTAATCATACTGGCTGCTGTACTGCTCCAGACAAGTTTTCAGCAGCACCTCGCGGCACATCATGGTGCCCATTGCCAGCTCAAAGCTGGCCAGCCGGAGATTGGACGGAATGAAATCCACCTGTGGTGCAGAATCATCCGTGCGCTTGCTCTGATAAACGCACTCTCTGTGGGAGAGGGGCTTTTCATAGGCAACCTTCATCAGAAGCTCTGTGATTGTCTGTTCAAGGTCCTGCTCAGGCGGGATACCGCAGTAGCAGGACAGATTGCCCTGCGGGTCAAAGTCCACCATGAGTACGCGGTAGCCTTGCTGGGTAAGGGCAATGCCCAAGTTATACGCGGTAGTCGTTTTGCCCGTACCGCCCTTCTGGTTTGCGATAGCAATAGTTTTCATCTGGTTTCCTCCAAAATATCATCCAAGCTGATACAGTGCTTTTGGTATTCCTGCGTGACCTGCACCAACGTGTCGTTATAGTCCTTGCCGATAGGCGGCGGACGATCTTCCACGGTTTTGCCGCTGCCCTCCAAGTGCTTGATAATGTCCTGCGTTCTGGTTCTACCGGCTTCGTCATTATCAAGGCACAGGACAATATGGGTTATGTTCGGGTAGTATGTAAGAAACGCATCCAGTGCAGCGTAATCCGTACCGCCCAGCGCCAGATAGTGAATGCCGCGCCAATTTCCAGTGTGCTGCATAATTTTCAGCGAGGCACCCGACATGGCATCTATGGGCGCTTCGTACACTTCCACCGTGTCGGCAGCGGCAGCAGCTTCGATGTAGAACGGATATATCTTCTTGCTACCGGGAATATCGCGGCGAAACTGGATTTGCGAACAACCGCGCAAGCTGCCACCTTTGGGTTCACCGTTTCCATCGCGTCCGACAAATACGCAATTCGGATGATCCTTGAAGCTCGCCTGATACAGGATTTTCTTTTGCTTACAGACCGTCAGAACATTGGGGTGGATGCAGCGCTTGCGCAAATAGGCAGTAGCTGCGTAGTTGTTTTTGTCAGGTCTCGGCAGCTTGAATTCCTTCGCCGGTTTCTTCTCGGCAGGGTGTGGGGGCGTTTTTACAGGTTGGAAAGAAGGACGGACACCGCCCTGTATCCGTTTGATTTCCCGCACCGCTTCTACAAACGAAACGCCCTCGACCGCTATGAGATAGTTCAGCGCTGTGCGGCCGGTAGCTTTCGTTTTGAAGTACGTCCACGAACCATCCTCTGCAAAGGTCAACGAACTGTGCCCTTTGTGGCGGAATTGTCCGGGTCCTTCCGGTTTGAAGTTGTCCGGCTCGCACAGCTGCATATATTGGTACAGATTCATCTGCTTCGCTTGGGCGATTTCCTGCTCTGTTACACCGGGCATACTCTACCACCTATTCTGTTTTCCTAACTGTAATTTATATTCTCAGTATCACTATAATCAGTCTAATTATTATCAGTATTAGTTTCGTGTGATTTTCAAGAATCCAGAAGTGTGAAAATCACATATCAAGAATCACCTTTTTCACAGCTCTTGTCATTTATCGTTGCTGCGAAGTTTTTTACATAAATCAAATTCGGTCTACCAAGCCCCTGTCGCTTGCGCTCGATAAGCCCTGCCTGCTTTTCCAGTTCCACCATCAGGCGCGTGGCTTTCTGGTTGGCACAGTTCAGTGCATCCATGATTTCCTCCACGGTGAAGATAATGTAAACCTTGTTCTGTGCATCTAACCATTGATTTTTCAGCGACAAACTCATTCGATCCAGCAGAATCCCATACAGTACCTTGGCATCGGTGGACAGCTCCCTGAAGTTCGGCTCTGTAAATAGCGCTTTGGGTATGCGGTAAAAAGAGAACTGCTCGGCTTGAGCGCCGTAAAAATATTCGTATTGCATCTCACTTCTCCTGCCTAAAAATGGGTGCAGCTAAGAAGGCCCACAAAACTACATTTCGTAAGCTATTACATATTGTACTTTTTATTTATCTTTCCAGTTCGTCCTCACGCTGTGGGCGCTGGCGGCTGGAGCGCTTGTGCTCCCAATTCCGCAGCAGCGAAATGATGACATTCTGCATCTGCTGCGGTGTATAGTTGGATGGGAAGTACTGCTGCACATCAGACTGATTCAGAAAGAACTTTTGCCGTTGGTTCGGCTTTTCTTCTGTCAGTAGGGTATGCAGGTAATTCTCCGTCAGCGTTCCATTTCGGCTCATGTCTTTTAGTGTTCGAGACTGAACCAAAGACGGTGTAGCATCACACATCTCCATTTCTTCTTTGAGCCATGTCTGATGTTCCCCTGTCATATAGGAGATTTCGACCGCTGGGTTGAATGCAATGCGACCGTCATCGACCATTTGCAAAATAGATGGAATCAGATAGGTCAATCGAATATAGCGTTGTACTTGCTTGTAGCTTTCCCCTACTTCTTCGCCAATTACCGCTTCCGACCTATTGTACTTTAACTTTGGGACAACTTGTCCCAAAGTTGCTCGTCCTTGATGTTTCATCGCTTCCATGCGCATTTTATAAGCAAACGCCTTTTCACTTGGCAACACATGCTCACGCTGGATATTGCTGTTGACCATCAGGATCGTGGCTTCGTCATCGTCTATGTATTCCACTCTAGCAGGGATGCTTTCGATGCCGAGTTCCTTACAAGCCTCCCACCGGCGATGTCCGCTTATCACTTCATAGCCGACACCAACCTTTGGTCTGACGATGATGGGCGTAATGATGCCGCTCTCTGAAATACTGTCTACCAATTCACTGAATTCCAGATCATGTCGGATATGGAACGGATGATTGGAGAATGGATGCAACTTATTTATTGGAATAGTTTCCTCTTTGCTTGCTCTGTAAGCAGGCGTTGTTTTCTTTGTCATGCTGCGTACTCCTGCGGTTTTTTGATAGCTCTTAAGTACCCCGATTTGACCCCAAAAATGTACCCAAAAATCGTATACTTTTTGCCGAAAATGTACCCAAAGGGCATTTTTGCATAAAAAAGCCCCTAATCACTGTAGTACAGCGATTAGGGGCTTGCTATGATTTATAGAACGACCTTAACCGTCAGGTCTTTCCATTGCTTCGGCCAAAGCACGCAGCCACGCGAATTTCGATAAGAACGAGCCTTATCGTAATCCACATTTAATTGTAAAAATCTACGTGATTCAAGAACGTGGATTTTTAATTGCTGCCTGTGCGGCGGCCAGGCGGGCGATGGGAACACGGTAGGGAGAGCAGCTGACGTAGTCCAGGCCAACGTTGTGGCAGAACTCGACACTGCTGGGATCGCCGCCGTGCTCACCGCAGATGCCCAGGCCCAGATCGGGACGGGTCTCACGGCCATCGTGTGCGGCCATCTTCACCAGCTTGCCCACGCCGATCTGATCCAGGTGCTGGAACGGATCGCTCTCGTAGATCTTGTTCTCGTAGTAAGCACCCAGGAACTTGGCAGCGTCATCACGGCTGAAGCCGAAGGTCATCTGGGTCAGATCGTTGGTGCCGAAGCTGAAGAACTCAGCCTCCTTGGCGATCTCGCCTGCGGTCAGAGCAGCGCGCGGGATCTCAATCATGGTACCGACCTGGTACTTCATGTCAACACCGGCAGCAGCGATCAGCTCGTCTGCGACCTTGACGACGACGTCCTTAACGAACTTCAGCTCCTTGACCTCGCCGACCAGCGGGATCATGATGTGCGGGGTGATCATGAAACCGGTCTCAGCCGAGACGTTCAGGGCTGCCTTGATGACAGCGCGGGTCTGCATGGCTGCGATTTCCGGATAGGTGACAGCCAGACGGCAGCCACGGTGGCCCATCATGGGGTTGAACTCGTGCAGGGAAGCAACAACGTTCTTCAGGTCATCGAAGGTCATGCCCATATCGGCAGCCAGCTCCTTGATGTCCTCGTCCTTGGTGGGCAGGAACTCGTGCAGAGGCGGGTCCAGATAACGGATGGTCATCGGGCGCTCACCCATGATGCGGTACATCGCCTCGAAGTCGCCCTGCTGGAACGGCTCGACCTTGGCCAGAGCGGCTTCGCGCTCTTCCACGGTACGTGCGCAGATCATCTCACGGACGGCCTTGATGCGGTCTTCTGCGAAGAACATGTGCTCGGTACGGCACAGGCCGATGCCCTCAGCACCCAGGTCAACGGCCTGCTGTGCATCGCGGGGGTTATCGGCGTTGGTCATAACCAGCAGCTGGCGGGCAGCATCAGCCCAGCCCATGAAGCGGTTGAAGTTCTTGTTGCCGGTAGCGGCCACGGTAGCGACCTGCTCGCCGTAGATGTTGCCGGTGGAGCCGTCGATGGAGATCCAGTCGCCCTCGACGAACTTGTGGCCGTTGATCTCGAAGGTCTTTGCCTCTTCATCGATCTTCACGTCGTTGTCATTGCCGCAGCCGGAGACGCAGCAGGTGCCCATGCCGCGGGCAACAACGGCTGCGTGGCTGGTCATGCCGCCGCGGACCGTCAGGATGCCCTGAGAGACCTGCATACCGACGATGTCTTCGGGAGAGGTCTCCAGACGAACCAGAACGACCTTCTTCATCTCGCCGGACTTGACCTTCTCCTCTGCCTCTTCTGCAGTGAAGACGATCTGGCCGCAGGCGGAACCGGGAGAAGCTGCCAGGCCCTTGCCGACGACCTCAGCTGCCTTCAGAGCAGCGGCGTCGAACTGGGGATGCAGCAGGGTATCCAGCTGCTTGGGCTCCACGCGCAGGACAGCTTCCTGCTCGGTGATCATGCCCTCGTCCACCAGATCACATGCGATCTGCAGAGCAGCCTGTGCGGTACGCTTGCCGTTACGGGTCTGCAGCATATACAGGTGGCCGTCCTCGATGGTGAACTCCATATCCTGCATATCGCGGAAGTAGTTCTCCAGACGGGTCGCGATCTCAACGAACTGATCGTACACCTCAGGCATCTGATCCTTCAGGTGGCTGATGGGAGAAGGAGTGCGCACGCCTGCGACGACGTCCTCGCCCTGTGCATTGATCAGGTACTCGCCCATCAGCTTCTTCGCGCCGGTGGCGGGGTCACGGGTGAATGCGACGCCGGTGCCGGAACGGTCGCCGGAGTTGCCGAATGCCATCTGCTGCACGTTGACCGCAGTGCCCCACTCGTAGGGGATCTCGTTCATCTTGCGGTACACGTTTGCACGGGGGTTGTCCCAGCTGCGGAAGACAGCCTTGACAGCCTCGATCAGCTGATCGCGGGGATCCTGGGGGAACGGCTTGCCCTCGTTCTCCTCATAGATCTTCTTGAAGATGCCGACCAGTTCCTTCAGGTCATCTGCCGTCAGGTCCACGTCGTTCTTGACGCCCTTGGCTTCCTTCATCTTATCGATCTCAACTTCGAACAGGCTCTTCGGGACCATCATGACGACGTCTGCGAACATCTGCACGAAGCGGCGGTAGCAGTCGTATGCAAAGCGGGCGTTGTTGGTCTTCTTGGCCAGGCCCTCAACAGCCTCGTCGTTCAGGCCCAGGTTCAGGATGGTGTCCATCATGCCGGGCATGGACTGACGTGCGCCGGAACGGACGGAGACCAGCAGCGGGTTCTCGTTGTCGCCGAAGGTCTTGCCGGTGATCTTCTCGAGGCCCTTGACGTGCTCGAAGATGTCAGCGGTGATCTCGTCGTTGATCTGGCGGCCGTCAGCGTAGTACTGGGTGCAGGCCTCGGTGGTGATGGTGAAGCCCTGCGGCACCGGCATACCGGCTGCAGTCATCTCAGCCAGACCAGCGCCCTTGCCGCCCAGAATGTTCTTCATGGTGACCTTGTCGCCGCCAAAGGCATCGTTGCCTTCGCTGAAGTAGTACAGATACTTTTTGCTCATGCGTGTTTACCTCCCAAATGGTGGCCGCTGGCGCGAAGCACGGCGGTCTTATCGTTGCTCTGTCTTGTCATACGATAAACATTTCTCTGTGAATGCTAAACTATTATACCAAAATTTCACGTCTATTCCATCGGGCAAATCACCGAATTTGTTTGATATTTTTTGTGCAAACCCTTGCATTTTACTCACTTTTTGGGTAATATAAAATGGGAAAGATTTGAAGAGGATTTTTGAGTTCTGACGCCGTTTTTGGGCAGTTGGATACAACTTTCCATCCATTAAACTTATTGCCGTTCTTGTTTGTCTTTCGTCTTTCCGAATTTCTTCTATCTTGGATACAACATTTCCTCTTCCGCAGGGGTCTGCACAGCTTCTGCGAGAGGCGGTTTTGGAGGAGGTTTTTCTCTATGCAGAATATTGATGCATCCGCACTGGCTGCCGCAAAGGCAAAGCTCGACGCTTCCGAGGCCCAGCGCGAAGAGGTGCTGCTGCGCCACATCGCAAACGGCGTGGACATCCGCAGCCGCAATGTGGAGATCGGCTCTGAAGTAGTCATTGCCCCGGGAGCCGTCATCCTCGCAGGCACCATCCTGCGCGGCAAGACCACCATCGGCGCAGGCTGCGTCATCGGCCCCAACGCCCTCATCGAGGACAGCACCGTGGACGAAGACACCACCGTCAACGCCAGCCAGGTCTACAGCAGCCACCTCGGCCCCCACAACAACATCGGCCCCTTCACCCATGTGCGCATCAACACCGTCACCGGCTACGGTGTGCATCTGGGCGCTTATGTCGAGACGAAGAACTCCAACTTTGCCCGGGGCAACACCGTCAGCCACCTGACCTACATCGGCGACAGCGATGTAGGCAAGTACTGTAATTTCGGCTGCGGCACCGTCACCTGCAACTACGACGGCAAGGACAAGTTCCGCACTCAGATCGGCGACTACTGCTTCATCGGCTGCAACACCAACCTTGTCGCCCCCGTCACCATCGGCGACGGGGCCTACACCGCCGCCGGCAGCACCATCACCAAGGACGTCCCCCCGCAGGCTCTTGGAATCGCCCGGGAGCGTCAGACCAACCTCGACGGCTGGGCTGAACCGAAAATGGAGGCGTACATTATAAAGAAGCAGAAACTCGAAAAAGAGCAGGGTTAAGTTTTCCGTTTTTGCTCCCCCTCCGACTCTGCCCAGAGCGCCGGTTCCGCATCCGGCGCTTTCCTTCTGCCCCGGCGCACGTTCCGCATCCGTGCGCCGGGGCATTTTATGTTTTTTGTGTATCTTTTTGCGCGCGTGTATGTTATAATAACATATTGTTCGAAAACAGATCCAACGTAAAAAAGGCAGAATATATCATATGAACACCAATGACATCTGGCTCATTGCCGGCCTCGGCAATCCGGAAGCCAAATACGACGGCACCCGCCACAACGCGGGCTTTGCCGCGCTGGACGCCCTCGCCGCCAAGTGGGGCATCTCGGTCAACAAGAGCAAATTTCAGGGCCTGT
>OGRU01001577.1_pt1 | contig 16760 bp, 15 predicted proteins | sample 1553541 | NCBI WGS metagenome assembly OGRU01 (sample SAMEA2580068, study PRJEB22360) | human gut metagenome | biome: human gut; feature: human-associated habitat; material: faeces | place: Denmark | collected 2008/2010
AATCTTTATCATACAATGCACATATAATATTATTTGAATTTAGATTATTTATTAAATTACAAATATAATTGTATATAATAAATAAATTTTGGCTATTTATTTCACAAGGAATATTTAATAGAGTGCAACAATGTTCAATAAAATTTCTACTAATTCCAGTAAACATAGCAGAAAAGTAAGTCGGTAAATCGCTATTTTTATCATTAAATAATTCCTCAAAGTCATCAAAATTATTATAAGACAATAAATCTAACTTATTAGAAGTAGGAAATAGATATTTAAATTTAGGCAATATATCTCTATTTGAACCATTAGAAGTAGATAAATGTCTTAAACTATTTATTATAATATCACAATCATCAAGCAAAATGACGTTGCTATGTTTTCCCATAAGTTCAACTATTAGTTTTTTGGTTGTAAAATTATCAGACATATCTAAATCTTCAAATTCAATAACAACAACTCTTTCTAAGCCTAAAGAATAAATTCGAGAAATCCTAGTGTTTAACAAATACTTTCTTAAAACCATACAGAAGTTAGAGGCAACAAGAGGATTAGGCTTTGTATTTGTTGTTAAGTTAATTCTATAATTAGCAGAGGAAATATTTATATTAAGTGCATATTTTATACCACTTACATAAACACCAATTAAAACCTCATCAGAAGATGGGCAAAAAATTTTATCTATCTTTCCACCAACTAAAGAATTATTTAATTCATATACAACACTTTTGGTAACTAAACCATCAAAGGCCATTCTAAATCACTCCATATACTTTAAAAACTTTTGAGAAAATTATAACAAATTACAGAGGATTTGTAAACTTTCTATTGACATTAAAGAAGTTTGTGCCTTATAATACTCTCATAGAGGAAAACTTCAGGAGGGTGCAGAAAAATATGAATAAAAAAAGTGTGTTTTTTTCTTCGAATTTAAATTATGACACCATAGATGACGAAAAAATAGTGGATTTTGTTAAATCTGGGGATAAATGTGCGTTAGAGTATCTTATTAACAAATACAGAAACTTAGTAAATCTAAAGGTTAATAGATATTTTATAATAGGTGCAGAAAGAGAAGACATTGTACAGGAAGGCTTAATAGGTTTATTTAAAGCTATTAAAAATTTTAATACAGCCAAACAAAACTCTTTTAAAACATTTGCTAGTTTATGTATAGAAAGACAATTGATAACTGCCATAAAAACTTCAAATAGGCAAAAACACATGCCACTTAATTCATATTTATCACTAAATCAGGTGGCTTATGAGGGAGAAGACAATGACACAGAGTTAATAGATACATTTGATTCAAAAACAATAGAAGACCCACTTGAGACTATAACAAAAAGAGAATATTATGCAAGAGTAGAAAGCACTATAGACAAAATGCTTAGTGATTTTGAAAAGCGAGTGTTAAATAGATATATAAAAGGCGAAAGCTATGTACAAATTGCAGAAAGACTAAATGCACCGGTAAAATCAGTAGATAATGCAATACAAAGAATAAGAAAAAAAGCGACAAAAGAAATAACAGAATAGAATGTGCATATATCATATATGCACAAAATATGCTTCTATAGCTCAGTAGGTAGAGCACAGCCATGGTAAGGCTGGGGTCGCCGGTTCGATTCCGGCTGGAAGCTCCATTTTATGCATTAAGAAAGGAACGTGAATAAATATGAAAATGGGAATAGTTGGACTTCCCAATGTTGGTAAAAGTACATTGTTTAATGCTATTACAAATGCAGGAGCAGAATGTGCAAATTACCCTTTTTGCACTATAGAGCCTAATATTGGAGTTGTACCAGTACCAGATAAAAGATTAGATGTTTTAGCAGAAATGTATAAAACACAAAAAATAACACATGCAATAGTAGAATTTGTTGACATTGCTGGCTTAGTAAAAGGAGCAAGCAAAGGAGAGGGTCTTGGAAATAAGTTTTTATCACATATAAGAGAAGTAGATGCAATTTGCGAAGTAGTAAGATGCTTTGAAGATAGTAATATAACACATGTTGATGGAACTATTAATCCAATAAGAGATATTGAAACAATAAATTTAGAGCTTGTTTTTGCTGATATTGAAACAATTGATAAGAAAATTGAAAGCGTAAAGAAAAAAATAAAAGCAGACAAAAAATTTCAAGAAGAACTAGATTTGTTAGAAAAAATAAAAGATACACTGGAGCAGGGAAAACCGGCTAGGTCCTTGGATTTTACAGATGAAGAAATAGGCTTACTAAAGGAAACATTTCTACTTACAATGAAGCCAATACTGTATATTGCAAATATTTCTGAACATCAAATTGAAAATATTGAAGATGACAAATATGTAAAACAAGTTATTGAGTATGCAGAACAGGAAAATGCAGAAGTTGTTCCACTTTGCGTTAAAATAGAAGAAGAGCTTGCAAGCCTAGAGGGACAGGACAAACAAGAAATGATGGAAGCATTGGGAATTAAAGAATCTGGACTAGATAGAGTTATACAAAAAAGTTATAATCTATTAGGACTAATGTCTTTTTTAACAGCAGGTGAGCCAGAGGTAAGAGCATGGACTATAAAGAAAGGTACCAAAGCCCCACAAGCAGCCGGAAAAATACATACAGACATAGAAAGAGGATTTATAAGAGCAGAAGTAGTCTCATATGATGACCTTATAAAAGAGGGTTCAATGAGTAATGCAAAAGAAAAAGGTCTAGTGCGTTCAGAGGGCAAGGAGTATATAATGCAAGAAGGAGATATTGTTTTATTTAGATTTAATGTGTAAATAATTGCACAAAATACAATATTAAATTATTTTAATGACATACAGCACACTAAGCAACATAAATCACCTCATTTCATATTATGTAATATGGAATGAGGTGATTTAGATTGAATTGGTTTGAGAGCTTAACACCAGTTATGCAAGCAATATTAGCTACGACTTTTACGTGGGCTGTAACGGCTTTAGGAGCTCTTATTGTATGTTTTTTTAAAGAAATGAATGGCAAGATTTTAGATACCATTTTAGGTTTTAGTGCAGGAGTGATGATTGCAGCATCTTTTTGGTCTTTAATTGCACCAGCCATAGATTTATCGGCAGAACTTGGCTACATAGCTTGGTTGCTACCAGCACTTGGCTTTGTGCTAGGAGGAATGTTTGTATTAATATCAGATGGTTTCTTAGACAGGATGCTAAAAGCAAAAAACAACTTAAAAAGTTCAACATCTTTAAAAAGAAGTATACTTTTAATATCTGCTATAACTATTCACAACATACCAGAAGGAATGGCAGTTGGAGTAGCCTTTGGAGGAATTGCAAATAATGTTCCACGGAATGACAATAATTGGAGCTATTATGTTGGCAATTGGAATAGGCATTCAAAATTTTCCGGAAGGAGCAGCAGTTGCATTACCATTAAGAAGAGAAGGTTATTCAAGATTTAAGAGTTTCATGATAGGGCAAGCGTCAGCATTAGTGGAACCAATATCTGCTGTAATTGGCGCAATACTTGTAATATATATAAGGAGTATAATGCCATTTTTACTTGCATTTGCAGCAGGAGCAATGATTATAGTGGCAGCAAGAGAATTGTTACCAGAATCTGTTAAGGAACACAAAAATCTGTCAACACTTGGACTTATATTAGGTTTTGTTATAATGATGATTTTAGATGTAGCATTAGGATAAAAAAAATTGTAAAAAAGGCTTGACTATGTGCGACAAAAATAGTACAATTAATTATGTAAGAAGTTATTTAAAGGTAATTTAAAAATATATGTCGAAAGAAGAGGTAAAAGATATGTCAAATGTACTAAAAAAGACTTTATTAGTTTTAGGTGTAATAATATTAATAAGTGCAGTAGCATTACCATTAATTAGCAAGGTAAAAGCAACAAACGAAGACTTGGACTTGAATTCACTAATTGATGATGGTGACGACAACAATACAGCAAACAATAATACTGAAAATTCTTCTAATAATACAACCGATGGAAATACGGAAAATACAAATGTAACATTAAATGATAAAGACAACAAAAATACTAGTGAAAATACAATACCAAAAACAGGTGTTACAGAAGATATTACAGTAATAGGTTTTATTGTTGTATGTGTTGGTTCTGCTGTATATGCATATAGAAAAGTAAGAAGTTATAATGTATAAAATTAAAGATAATAAAAGATAAAAAGATGATTTTTGTATAATGCAGAAATCATCTTTTTTTATGTTGTAGGTGAATCTTGATTGAACGTCATGTGAAATTAAAAAATAATATTTTTTTCAAAAAAGGATGCAAAAATATATTAATGTATGATACAATGTAACAAGTAAATTTTAAATAAAGGAGAGTGCAAATATGTCCGAAATAAAATACAAAAGAGTATTGTTAAAACTAAGTGGAGAAATGCTTGGAGGACAAGAAAAAAGGGGAATTGACATATCTGTTTTGGATGAGATAAGTAATCAGATAAAAAGAATGTTAGAAGCAAAAGCAGAAGTGGCAATTGTAATAGGTGCAGGAAACTTTTGGAGAGGTAAAAAAGAAGATGAAATAGAAAGAACAACATCAGATTATATAGGAATGTTGGGAACAACAATGAATGGATTAGCTTTACAAAGTCGATTGCAAAAAAATGGTATTGACGCAATATTACAAACTGCAATAAAAATGGAACCAGTAGCTGAGCAATTTTCTAGAAGAAGAGCTGTAGAATATTTAGAGCAAGGGAAGGTTGTTATTTTTGGAAGTGGAACAGGTAATCCTTATTTTACAACAGATACTGCAGCAGCTTTAAGAGCAGCAGAAATAAATGCTGATGCAATATTAGTTGGAAAAACAATAGATGGTGTATATTCAGATGATCCTAAAATTAATTCGGCAGCTATAAAATATGATAATATAACATATCAAGATATTTTAAATAAAAATTTAAAAGTAATGGATTTAACAGCAATATCTCTTTGCAAGGAAAACAATATACCATTAGTAGTATTTGCATTGCAAGAACCAGAAAACATTATTAAAGCCATTAAAGGCGAAAAAATAGGAACATTAGTAAATTAAGAAAGGAAAATGAATTTATGGAATTTAATGAATTTGAAGAAAGAATGGAAAAAACAATAAGTGTATTTGAGGAGAATTTATCAGAAATTAGAGCAGGAAGAGCAAATCCAGCAATCTTGAATAAGATAACAGTAAACTATTATGGAACAGCAACACCAATAAACCAAGTGGCAGGAATTTCTGTGCCAGAGGCAAGATTAATTGTTATACAACCATGGGATGTTAGCTTATTAAAAGAAATAGAAAAGGAAATTTTGAAAGCAGATATAGGAATTAACCCAAATAATGATGGAAAAGTAATAAGACTAGCATTTCCAGAATTAAATGAAGAAAGAAGAAAAGAAATTGTAAAAGATATAAGAAAATTAGCTGAGGAAGCTAAAATATCTATTAGAGCAATAAGAAGAGATGGCATAGATTCTGCAAAAACAAAACAAAAAAATTCTGAAATAACAGAAGATGATTTAAAAAATGCAGAGACACAAATGCAAAGATTAACTGATAAAAAAATAGAAGAAATAGAAAAAATATTAGAAAATAAAGAAAAAGAAGTAATGAGCATATAAAACAATTGGGAGGCAATTAATAATATGGAAAAAAATTTACCTAAACATATTGCACTTATAATGGACGGAAATAGAAGGTGGGCAAAAGAAAGAAACTTAGATATTAAGCAAGGACATTATGCAGGTGCAGAAAATTTAGAGAAGGTTGCATTATATGCAAATAAAATTGGAATTAAATATATGACAGTATATGCTTTTTCTACAGAAAATTGGAAAAGGTCAGAGGCGGAAGTAAAAGGTTTAATGCTATTGCTAAAAGTATATGTAGAAAAAATGCTTGCAAAAACCAATTCGAATAATATAAAAATAAACATATTGGGAGATATTTCTAAATTAGATATATCACTTCAAAAAAGCATAAATAAAATATTAGACAAAACAAAAGAGAATACAGGGCTAACATTAAATATTGCTTTTAACTATGGTGGTAGAGATGAGATAGTTAAGGCTACACAAAAAATATCAGAAGAAGTAAAAAAAGGCAATATAAATGTAGAAGATATAGATGAGAAAATGGTTGGAGATTACTTATATACTAAGGGGCAACCAGATCCAGATATAATGATACGAACAAGTGGAGAATTAAGATTAAGTAATTTCTTACTTTGGCAACTAGCATATACAGAATTTGTATTTTTAAATAAGTACTGGCCAGATTTTAATGAAAAAGACTTGGACAATGCTGTAGAAGATTTTCAAAAAAGACATAGGAATTTTGGAGCAAACTAAAAAAGAAAGGTAAAATAACTATGAATTATAAAAGAGTTTTATCAGGAGTAATACTTTTTCCAATAATGGCAATTATTTTTATTTTTGGAAATACATATTTTGTAGATACTTTAATAAGTATTATAGCAATTATGGGATTATATGAATATTATAATGCATTTAAAACAAAAAATAAGCCTGTTGCAGTTATTGGATATATAGCAGCAGCAATGTTAGCAATTATTCATGTAATTCCTATTGACATAGCGTTAAAAGTAATTGCAGCAATAATACCAATATCTATATTAATATTATTTTTAAAAGTAATATTTAGTAATATGAAAACAAATATTAGTGATATATCAATTACTTTTTTTGGAATCTGCTATATAGTAATTTTTATAATGTTTATTCCGTTGATAAGAGAAAACCTAGCAAATGGTAAAATATTAATATGGTACGTTTTTCTTACTGCTTGGGGAACAGATATATTTACATATGTAGTTGGAAAAAGAATAGGAAAACATAAATTTACCGAGGTAAGTCCCAATAAAACCATTGAAGGATGTATTGGTGGAGTGATAGGAGCAGTTCTTTTATCTATAGTATATACTATTGTATGTAATAAAATATGGAATTTACAAATAAATTATATTTTTATAACCGTAATAAGTGTTATACTTAGCATAATAGGTCAATTAGGAGATTTGGCGGAATCAAGTATAAAAAGATATACAGAAATAAAAGATACAAGTAACTTAATACCAGGACATGGAGGAATGTTGGATAGAATAGATAGTGTATTATTTATAGCACCTATTGCATACTTTTTATTATCATTTATTTAATTTTGGAGGTACGCTTTGATTAGTTTTTTAATAAATGCAATTAAAATAGTCTTTATCCTTGGCTTTCTTGTTTTTATTCATGAAGGTGGACATTTTATAATAGCAAAACTATGTAAGGTAAAAGTGAATGAATTTGCAATAGGCTTTGGACCAACAATATGGAGTAAGCAAGGTAAAGAAACAAAATATGCTTTAAGACTTATACCACTTGGTGGTTTTGTAAGTATGGAGGGAGAAGAAGAACGTTCTGAAGAAGAAGGTTCTTTTAGTAATGCCTCTATACCAAGGCGTATAGCAATTGTTATGGCAGGAGGAACAGTAAATATAATTTTTGCACTAATTGTATATTTTAGTTTGATGTCTTTTACAGGTAATAATATATCTAATATTGTAGATACAACTATACCAGGTTATAGTGCAGAAATTTATGGAATAAAAAGTGGGGATAAGATTTTAAAAATAAATAATCATAAAATAAGAACAAAAAATGATTTAGATGAAGAAATTAGAAATTGCAATGGAAATGAACTAATAGTTGAGGTAGAAAGAAACGAAAATAAAATTGAATATAAAATTGTACCAACAGAAGAAAAATACAATTACACAGGTATTGCATTAAAATATATTGAAAACAGCCATTCAACGGAAATACTAGCGGTACAAAAAGATAGTCCAGCGGAAAAAGGAGGACTAACAAGCGGAGATGTAGTTTTAAAAATAAATTCTATAGATGTAGAAAACGATGCAGAAAAGTTAGTAGAAAATATAAGCAAATCAGAAACAAACATAATACAATTTACTGTGCAAAGAAATAATGAAATTAAGGATTTTAATATAGAGGCAGAAGAAAAATTTAACTATTATTTAGGAATCAATTTAAAAATGGCAGAAAATAACTTTACTAACAATATTTATTATGCATTTTGGAATACAGGTGATTTCTTATTTTCTATAATAGATAATTTAAAAATGCTATTTACAGGTAATGTAGCAGTAAATCAACTAATGGGTCCTGTTGGAATAGGAGAAGTAGTTGTTGAAACAAAGGGTATAAGCGAATTTGTAAACATATTGGCTTTAATATCTATTTCTTTAGGAGTAACTAATTTATTGCCATTCCCACCGCTAGACGGTGGAAAGGTGGTGATTTTATTAATAGAAGGAATTAGAAAAAAACCATTAAAAGAAAATGTTGAACTAAAAATACAAATGATAGGCTTTTGCATTTTGATAGGCCTAAGTATTGTAGTAACATATAATGACATTTTAAGAATTTTTTAGACGAATTGATTTTTTAAAGACTATTAGAACAAGGTGAAAATAATGGAAAAAACGATTAAAGAAGTATTTAAGGACTATAATTCAAATAGTTTTGAGTTAAACGAAGCAAAAATAAAAACAGTTAATGTATTTAAAAAAACTGGAAGGATAGAGCTGATATTAATAGCAGAAAAACAAATAAAAATTTTGGATCTAATAGCATTTGAAAGATATATAGAAAAAAGGTTTGGATTCAAAGAAACCATAATAAAAATAGAATATATTAAACTTCCACCTTTTACAATAATAGAAGAATGGAAAAATATAATTGAATATATTGCATATAAGTATCCATTAACAAAAGCATTGCTAAAAGGCAGTATAGTAAATGTAGATAGTAATAATGTAAATATCAATTTAGCTCTAAAAGGAAAAGACATATTAGAAACTAGACGATTTGATCAAATAATTGCAGAAACTATGATGAATTTATACAATCAAAAATGTAATGTGAAATTTGTAGAAAAGCCACTTGAAGATATAATGTTACATCTACAAGAACAGAACAAAAAATTAGAGGAAGAATATATCTTAACAATTAAAAATCAAGAAAAGGAAAGCAAGAAAGAAAAAATAGAGGAGAAAAAAGAAGAAATAAAAGAATTTCCTAAACAAGTTATAGAAGAGAAACAAGAAGAGAATAGCCCATTAATATATGGAAGAAGTGTAAAACTAAAGGAAACTTTAGTAAAAGTTGCAGATTTATCTGTTGATAGTGGACGTGTATTGTTAGATGGTGAAATACTAAATATAGATTCCAGAGAGCTTAAATCTGGCAAACTTTTAGCAATGTTTGATTTGTATGATGGAACAAGCACAATTACGTGCAAGGCTTTTTTGGAAAAAGAGAAAGCAAAGGAAATATTGGGAAAACTAAGTGGAGTCAGAGGTGTGAAAGTAGAAGGTACAGCACAATTTGACCCATTTGCAAAAGAACTTGGTGTTATTGCAAACACTATAATAGAAGGTAATGGAATTAAGCGCGAAAAAAGGGAAGACAATGCTCCTATAAAAAGAGTAGAATTACATATGCATACACAAATGAGCCAAATGGATGGAATGACTTCGGCAAAGGATTTGATAAAAAGAGCTGTAAAATGGGGAATGAAATCTATAGCAATAACAGATCATGGTGTTGTACAAGCCTTTCCAGAGGCACATAAATATTTGGAAAAAGACCATCCAGATATTAAAATTTTATATGGAGTTGAAGCATATTTAGCACCAGATAAAGTATCTCCAGTATCTTTTTCTAAAAATCAAAGTTTAGATAATACCACGTATTGTGTGTTAGACTTAGAAACTACTGGAATTTCTTTCAGAACAGAAAAAATAACAGAAGTCGGAATAATGAAAATAAGAAATGGAGAATTGCTTGATAGTTTTTCTTGTTTTGTTAATCCAGAAAAGCCAATACCCCAAAAAGTCGTTGAGGTAACTAACATTACAGATGATATGGTAAAAGATGCAGATACAATAGATAAAGTTTTACCTAAAGTGATTGAATTTATAGGAGATAGTGTTTTAGTAGCTCATAATGCAGACTTTGATATTGGATTTCTAAAATACAATGCAACAGCATTAGGATTAAAATTAAATAATACATACATAGACACTTTGAAGTTAGCAAAAGAATTATTTCCTCAGTATAAGAAATATAAGCTAGGTATTATTGCAGAAAATCTTGGTATAAAAGTTGATGTGGCACATAGAGCCTTAGACGATGTGGATACTACAGTAAAAGTTTTCAATATAATGTTAGATATGTTAAAAGAACAAGGAGTAAAAACATTAGATGACATTGACAAAAAAGAATCGGGAAAAGCAGATTATAAATCATTACAGACATATCATGCTATAATTATTGCGAAAGACTATGTAGGACTTAGGAACTTATATAAATTAGTTTCGTATTCACATTTAGATTACTTCTACAAAAAACCAAGAATATTAAAGTCTTTGTTTAAGAAATATTCTGAAGGATTAATATTAGGAAGTGCTTGTGAACAGGGAGAAATATACAGGGCAATTGTTGCAGGCAAGACAGATGAAGAAGTAGAAGAAATTGCAAATGATTATGATTATTTAGAAATTCAACCAAATGGCAATAATATGTTTATGGTTAGAAATGGAACTGTGGCGAACGTAGAAGCTCTACAAGAAATTAATAAAAAGATTGTAGAGATAGGAGAAAAACTACAAAAACCTGTTGTAGCAACATGTGATGTTCACTTTATGGATCCGCAAGATGAAATATACAGAAGAATATTAATGGCAGGACAAGGGTATGATGATGCAGATGAACAAGCTCCTTTATATTTAAGAACAACAGAGGAAATGCTTAAGGAATTTGAATATCTTGGCGAAGAAAAAGCATACGAAGTAGTAGTAACAAATACAAATAAAATTGCAGATATGTGTGAAAATATAAGCCCAATATCTCCAGAAAAATGTCCACCACATATTGAAGGTTGTGAGCAAACTATTAAAGATATAGCTTATAAAAAGGCACATGAACTATATGGAAATCCATTACCAGATATTGTAGAAGAAAGATTAAGTAAGGAATTGGATTCTATCATAAAAAATGGTTTTTCTGTTATGTATATTATTGCCCAAAAGTTAGTTTGGAAGTCAAATGAAGATGGATATATAGTAGGTTCAAGAGGTTCTGTTGGTTCATCATTTGCGGCATATGCAACAGGAATAACAGAGGTAAATTCTTTACCACCACATTATAGATGCCCAAAATGTAAACATTCTGATTTTACAGATTATGGATATGCATGTGGATATGATTTGCCAGATAAAGATTGTCCGGAATGTGGCACTAAAATGGTAAAAGATGGAATAGACATACCATTTGAAACCTTCTTGGGATTTAATGGGGATAAGGAACCAGATATAGACTTAAATTTTTCAGGTGAATATCAAGCTAAGGCACATAGATATACAGAAGTAATATTTGGCAAAGGAACAACATTTAAAGCGGGAACAGTAGGTACAGTAGCAGATAAAACTGCATATGGATATGTAAAAAAATATTATGAAGAAAGAGGAATACCTGTTAATAATGCAGAGGTATTAAGGATAGCACAGGGATGTACAGGAATAAAAAGAACAACTGGACAACATCCAGGAGGAATCATAGTTGTTCCAAAAGGAAGAGAAATATATGAATTTACACCTGTACAACATCCAGCTGATGATCCGAATTCGGATATAATAACAACACATTTTGACTATCACTCAATAGATCAAAACCTTTTAAAACTGGATATATTAGGCCATGATGATCCAACAATGATAAGAATGTTGTATGATTTAACAGGAATTGATCCAACTAAGGTTCCGCTTGACGATAAGGAAACAATGAGCATATTCAGTTCTACAAAGGCATTAGGAGTAACACCAGAGCAAATACATAGTGAAGTAGGTAGTTATGGTGTACCAGAATTTGGAACTAAATTTGTAAGAGGAATGCTTGTAGATACTAAGCCTACAACATTTGACGAGTTGATACGTATATCTGGATTGTCTCATGGCACAGATGTATGGCTTGGAAATGCACAAAGCCTTATAGAAGAAGGAACCGTAACACTGAATGAAGCTATATGTTGTCGTGATGATATAATGATATATCTAATAAAAAAAGGAGTACCTCCAAATCATGCATTTAAAATAATGGAAACAGTGCGTAAAGGAAAGGCATTAAAAGACCCAGCTAAATGGGCAGAATATGTTGCAATGATGAAAGAAAACAAAGTACCAGAATGGTATATAAAATCATGTGAGAAAATTAAATATATGTTTCCTAAAGCACACGCAGCAGCTTATGTAACAAATGCCTTTAGGATAGCATGGTTTAAAGTGCATGAGCCAAAAGCTTATTACACAGCATTTTTTACAATAAGAGCAGACGAATTTGATAGTGATGTTATGTGTTATGGCAAAGAAAAAGTAAAGAATAAAATGAAAGAAATAGATTTACAGGGGAATGCGGCAACTACGAAAGATAAAAATATGTATGCAATACTAGAATTGGTACTTGAAATGTATGAAAGAGGAATAAACTTTTTACCAATTGACTTATACAAATCACATGCTACAAAATTTCAAATAGAGGATGAGGGAATTAGGCCTCCATTAAATAGTGTACCTGGATTGGGAACTGTAGCAGCTCAAGGTATAGAAACAGCTAAAAGAGATGGCAAGTTTATGTCTATAGATGATATGAAAATACGTTCTAAAATAGGTAATTCTGTTGTGGAATTATTAACTAAAATGGGATGCTTAAAGGGAATGAGTCAAAGTAACCAAATGAGTTTGTTTGGATAAAATAAGGAGAAGAAGATGCTAAATATAGAAGAAATATTTACAGTTAAGAATATAGTAATATATTTAATAAGCATTAATATAGTTACTTTTTTAGCAATGTTTATAGATAAAAAAAGGGCAGAAAAAGGAGAATGGAGAATAAAAGAATCAACCTTATTGGGATTGGCAATGTTGGGAGGCTCAATAGGTGGAATTACGGGAATGTATGTTTTTAGACACAAAACAAAAAAACTAAGATTCTCAGTGGGATTTCCTGTAATATTAATAACAGAAATTGTACTGGCAATTTATTTTGTGATTAATATGTAAACTCAACTTAATTCTACGGTTTTCATAAACAAACGACAAAAATCGACTGTGAATAAATAATGAAAATAAAGTGCCTATTTGTAGTTATTCACAGACTTATCCACATTATCCACAGTATTACAAAAGTCATATTTTGTAAACTAATTTGTAATAATAGTGTAACATAAGACAAAAAATGTAATAAAATGGAAATAAGAACGTAAAATTATTGTTGACTTTTGACTGATAAATTGGTAGAATTTAATAAGTTATATAAAGAGAGGAAGTATGCAAGATGGCTGATTTAACAATGGATAAGATAGTTAGTTTATGTAAAAATAGAGGATTCATTTTTCAAGGGTCAGAAATATATGGTGGATTAGCAAACACATGGGATTATGGACCTCTGGGAGCTAGATTAAAGAATTCAATTAAAGATACTTGGAGAAAAAGATTTGTTCAAGAAAGAAAAAGCAGTTATGAAATAGATGCGGACATACTAATGCATCCAAGAGTATGGGAGGCTAGTGGACATGTTGCAGGCTTTTCAGATCCACTATTAGACTGTAAAGAATGTAAAACAAGACATAGAGCAGATAATTTAATAAGCGACTTTAATCCAGATGCACATGCAGAGGGAATGACACAGGAAGAAATGCTAGCATATATTAATGAAAATAAAATTCCATGCCCCAAATGTGGTAAATGCAATTTTACAGATATAAGACAATTTAATTTAATGTTTCAAACATATAGAGGTGTAACAAACGACAGCAAAAGTACCATATATTTAAGACCGGAGAATGCACAGGGAGAATATGTTAATTTCTTAAATGTTCAAAGATCAACAAGAGCTAAACTACCATTTAGTATTGCTCAAATAGGTAAAGCATTTAGAAACGAAATTACACCCGGAAACTTTATATTTAGAACAATTGAGTTTGAACAAATGGAATTCCAAACATTCTGTAAAGAAGGTTCAGATGAAGAAATATACAACTATTTTAAAGAATATGGAAAAAAATACTACATGGATTTGGGCTTACCAGAAGAAAAGCTAAGATTCCATGATCACGAGAAACTAGTTTTTTATGCTAAAGCAGCTTGTGATATTGAATATTTATTTCCTTCAATTGGTTGGGGCGAAATAAATGGAACTCATAATAGAACAAATTATGATTTATCAAGACACCAAGAGTTTTCTGGAATAAAACAAGAATATCTGGATTCAGAAACAAACGAGAAATTTATTCCATACATAATAGAGTCTACATATGGTTTAGATAGAACTGTATTAGCAGTATTATGCCAAGCATATGAAGAGGAAAAAATTGCAGAAGGAGATGTAAGAACTGTTCTGCATTTGCACCCAGCAATTGCTCCATATAAAATGGCAATATTACCATTATCTAAAAAATTAAGTGATAAAGCAAATGATTTATATACAAAACTTTCTAAGAAATTTATGTGCGACTATGACGAAGCAGGAAGTATAGGAAAAAGATATAGAAGACAAGACGAAGTTGGAACACCTTATTGTATAACGGTTGACTTTGATACATTGGAAGACAATACTGTAACAATAAGAGATAGAGATACAATGGAGCAAATAAGAATAAACATAAATGAAATAGAAAATTGGATGAAAGATAAATTCGAATTTTAATAACATTCTAAAGAAAAGTGAGGAAATTATATTGGAAGAGAAAAATACAGCAAATGCAAAACCTAAAATATCTTTTATGAAAAATGTTTTAATACTTATGTTTTCAGAAGTAGCCGTAAAAGTTATGGGACTTATTTATAAATTAGTAATAACTAATATTGAAGGATTTGGAGACACAGGGTTAGGCTATTATTCATCTGGTTACCAAATATACTCTTTATTATTAGCATTGTGCTCTATTGGAATTCCATCTGTAGTAAGCAAACTAGTATCGGAAAGACTGGCAATAAATGATAATGCAGGAGCGCAAAGAATTTTTAGAATAACTATGAAATTGTTTGCTGGAATAGGTTTATTCTTTTCTGTGACATTATTTTTATTTGCAGATTTAATAGCAACTAAAATACTAAATGTTCCGGATGTTAGTTATGTTTTAAAAGTACTTGCACCAGCAATAGTATTTGTTGCCGCATCTTCAGTATTTAGAGGTTATTTCAATGCACAAAGCAATATGAAACCAGCTAGTGTTTCCTACACATTGGAACAGTTTTTAAACTGTGTTTTAAGCATTACATTTGTGTATGCACTTATAGGCAAAGACGCATATATAATGGCTGCAGGAGGAAATCTATCAACAACGATATCTGTTATATTAACTTTTGTTTATATCTTTATATATTATAAAAGACATAAAATTAAGTATGCAGAAGAAGAATTAAAGAATTCTCCAGAATATAACAAAACAAGTAAACAATTGTTAAAAGCAGTATTAGCCTTTTCAATTCCTATTACAATAGGCTCTATAATATCAGTTATAACTTCTGTAATAGATACAACAACTGTTAGTAACTGTATACAAATAGCTTATTCGGGAATAATAAATAGTAAAGAGGCATTAGAACAATTGGCGATGCAGAAAGCGGGAATACTTTCAAAAGTAGACACATTAGTAAATTTACCGATTGCAATAAATATAGCGCTTTCTACGGCGTTATTACCGGCAATTTCACATTCAGTGGCGCAAAAAGATTTTGATACTACAAATAAAAGATTATCTTTTTCTGTATTTATATCAATTCTAATTATAATACCATGTGCAGTTGGCTTTATAGTTTTAGCAGAGCCAATATTAAAATTGATATACCCATCTGCTTCTGATGGAGCTTGGGTTTTAAGACTTGCATCTATTTCTATGATATTTATAGCATTAAGCCAAACTATAAATAGTGGACTGCAAGGGCTTAGCAAAGTTTACATACCAGCAATTGCCTTGGCTGTTGGAGCTGCGGTTAAACTTATTTTGAACGTTATTTTAATAAGTAATCCTTCAATAAATATATATGGAGCTCCAATAAGCTCTATAACATGCCAAATAATAGCATTTTGCATATCATATACATCATTAAAAAAATCTATAAAATTAAATATGGATTTTAAAAGAAATGTACTTAAACCAATCCTGGCTGGCCTAATTATGGGACTTGTAGTGTCTTTAAGTAATTATGGATTAAACCTAATTACTGGTCAAACAATTTCTACATTAATATCTATATTAATAGGCGTTGCTGTATATATAATATCGGTATTATTATTAAAAATATTAACAAAAGAAGATATATTTATGCTTCCTTTTGGAGCAAAGATATACAATATATTAGAAAAAAAGAAAATATATATGTAAATTAAACTAGAAGAGGAAAAATATAATGGAGAAGATTAAATATTTGTTTAAAAGAATATTAAAATTAGACAGATCGGAAGAAATTAGACTATTCAAATATGATAAAAATAGCAAAGGCCGTTTCAAAAAAGACTAATAAAAATCTTTTGTTTATCTTATTTGATATGACAAAATGTGGACTAAAATATCAAGCAGGATATTATGACTATCAAGAATTTGAATTTTATAACCTAAATAAAGAACAAAGGGAAACATATTTAACAAGAGGAAAAAATAATGAAATAATT
>OGRU01001580.1_pt1 | contig 16747 bp, 15 predicted proteins | sample 1553541 | NCBI WGS metagenome assembly OGRU01 (sample SAMEA2580068, study PRJEB22360) | human gut metagenome | biome: human gut; feature: human-associated habitat; material: faeces | place: Denmark | collected 2008/2010
GCTCTGAACATCGCCTGGATGCAGAGCGTACAGCCGCCGGCGCTCATAAATGTCGCCGCAGAGCCGAACAGCTTTTGCGCCTGCGCCTCCGCGAGAGCCGTTGCTCCCTCGCCGTCAAAGAGGCTTCCGGTGTCCGGTATCTCCGTTATATCAAAATTCTGTATGCCGCCGAGCGCGGGGAATTTGCCTTTATGCGCGGGCATATGCATACTGACCTTTTGCTTTTTTGCGTGCGCCGTCACGGCGTCAAAAAGCGGAGCAGACATTTTTCACCTCAGAGTTTAGCTTCGTTGAGCATTATTCCGCCGGGCACGATATCGATCATGCCGTAGTGCCCGTCGCGTATGCTGCCGGGATTCATGATATAGAGCCCGTCGTCATAGCAAGTAACACCCGTGTGGGTATGGCCATATAATACTATGTCGGCGCCCTCCTGCCTTGCGCGGAGAAGGAGCTCGTCCGTGCCGTATTTTACATGCTCGGCGTGACCGTGGGTGCAGTATATCTTTTTCCCGCCGAGGGTCACCACGCGCAGAAGCGGCAGACTGGAAGAAAAATCGCAGTTGCCCGCGACCTTTATTACATTCGGCAGGCTATGATAATAACTTTCGACCGTGTCGAGATCCCGCTCGCCGTCGCCGAGAAAAATCAGTGCCTCTGCTTCGGGATGCGCTTCGACCGCGTCGAGTATGCGCGAGGGCATACCGTGAGAATCAGAAAGAACAAGTATTCGCATTATTTCGCCCCGTTTTCAGGTCATAGACCCGTATAATGCCTGCACGCCGGCAGGTTCTATGCGCCGTATGCGTGCATAAGTTTATTATATATGAAAAAAGGTGGTTTTGCAATGAGCAATATTAACAGCTCCGGAAACATGACGCCCGAACAACTGATGAAGCTCGCCGCATCGTTCGGCGGCAAGGACGCCGCAGACCCCGAAAAGGCGATAAACGCGGTATCGAAGCAGCTCAGCGACGAGAAGCGGCAGAAATTGAACGAAGTTCTCAGCGACAAATCGGCTCTCGAAAAGCTGCTTCAGAGCCCCGAAGCACAGCGGCTGATGAAGAAATTCGGAGTGGATAACAAGGGGTAAGCTATGGACAACATCGGCGACATACTCTCCTCTTTAAGCGACGAGGACATGAAGGCTCTCGGCGACGCGGCGCGCAGCCTGCTCGGCTCATCGGAGCAGGGGCAGGGTCAAAATGACAGCGACCGGGGCTTTTCCATGGATCCGGCGACGATGGCAAAGATAGCGCAGATAATGAGCGCGATGAACCGCCATGACAGCCGCTGCGACCTCATCGCCGCTCTGCGTCCCCTGCTCAGCGAGCCGCGGCAGGGCGGACAACGCTATGCAGCTGATAAAGCTCATTGACCTTTTGCCGATGATAGAGGATCTCGGGAGGAAATAGGTATGCCCGCATATACGGAAAACGAGCTTGCGAGAATGCGCGAAAGGGCGATAGCGAGCGCCAGAGAGATGCAGAGGCGCGCGGCGATAAAGGGCGGCGAGCAGAGGCAGTGCAATCGTCCCAATCCTCCGCCAACCCGTCCCGAGCCGCCTCCAAAACCGCCTGAGCGACCGCCGAAGCCGCCCGAAAAGCCGCATGAGAAGCCAAAGCCACAGAGGCCGCCCGTTCCCCCAGTCGACGACGACAGGTTGCTGATAATCGCGCTGATAATAATTCTCTCGGCTGACGGGGCGGATATGCTGACGATATTCGCGCTGATGTATATTCTGATGTAATATATGTATTTGCCGCGGCGCATCTTGAAAAAAGCTCCGTTTTGGTTTAGAATAGAAGAAGTATGACGAAAACGGAGGAATGAACATGACATATTCATATACCACTCACGGCACCTGCTCAAGGCGCATCGACTTTGACATTGACGACGACAACACCGTTCACAATGTCCATTTCACGGGCGGCTGCAACGGCAACCTCGCGGGAATATCCTCGATAGTTGAGGGAATGGACGCGGAGGAAGTTATCGACAGATTCGACGGCATCCGCTGCGGCTTCAAGCAGACCTCATGCCCCGACCAGTTCGCGGAGGCTCTGCGCGAGGCTCTTGAAAAGAAGAACAGCAAATAAAATAAAAAACGAACGGGAGCGCATCGGATATCCGGTGCGCTCCCGCCGTCATTTGGAAAGGCAATAACTATTTTGGAGGATAGTATTGAGTGGTCGTCTAATCAATAAAGCCGACAGACTTGGCAGAATTTGTAAGGAATAAGGGAAAAGATGGAAAAGAGGGCCTGCCGCGTCCGTCGGTCTTTGGCTATATTATAACCGCCTTTTTCATTTTTTCAAACGGTCAAAAATTCAGTTTTGTGCCAAAAAATCTCACCTTTTGGAGAGTGTCGCATTTTTGGACACTTTTTGGGTTTTGTCCAAAAGCAAAAGACTGCGAACAGCAATCCACTGTCCGCAGTCTTTTATTATTAAATCTTATTTCTTGAATATCTTCTTGTACCACGGGAGCGACTCGGTGGTGTCGGTCGTGGTGGTCGAAGAGCTGCTGCTCGAAGCGATGGGCGTGGTCTGATAGATGAACATGACGTTCGACTCGGTGCCCGCAGTCTTCTCGGTGTAGATATCATACGATGCACCGTAAGAAATCATCGACTGGAGCTTCGCGATAAGATCGTCGGCATCCTCGGCGAGCACGCCGTACTTCTGGAGCTTGCCTGCATAGTCGCCGGAATCGATGCTGTCGATGAGGTCGTTGAGCTTCTGGACATTCTCCTTGCTCATGAGCTTGGCGAGTCCGTTTATCAGTTCCTGATTGTCGTCAATGGTCTTCTGTATCTCGGAGAGCTGCTCGAGGGTCTTGGGCAGGTTGTTTATTGCCTTCTGAACCTCGGGGTCGGACATATCCTTTGAGAACTCCTCGATAAGAGGCAGGACATCGTTCATGTTCTCTGCTATCTCGGGCAGGTTCTTGAAGAACTTCTGGAGCACGGGGTTGTTGAGCAGGGTTATGACTTCCTTGAGCTCATTGGGGTCAAGGCTGTTGAAGAGCTTCTTGAACTTCGCGATGTTCTCTTCGGTCATATACTTGGGCAGAATCTCGAAGAGGACGCGGTTGTTCTGATAGAGCTCAACTGCCTCGTTCATCGTGTTGACGAGCTCGTTTATCTTCGTCTTGTTGGTCATAAGGTTCGTTATGACCTTGTTGGGATCCATGGAGTTGAGAGCCTTTTCAAGCTCCTTGAGCTGGCCGAGAGTGGTCTGGAGATCGTTCAGGCTGTCGGGCATCTTGAACTCCGTGCCGAGCATGGAGATCGGCACTGCCGCGAAGTACATATTGCCGAGCGAGAAGTTCTCAACTTCGGCGGAGAGGGTGAACTCGGTAGCGAAGTTCAGATCCTCGACATTGAGCTTGTCGAGTCCGAGAGTTTCGTTCATGCCGGGCATGCTGACAATAAGAGCGATTTCCTTTGTGCCGTCGCCGACGAGCTTGCCGTTTGTGAGAGTCATGTTCTGGAACTGACCCTCGGGAAGAATCATGCCTCCGACAACCGCGATGGGATTGTAGATCTTGACCTGCTTGCCGTTTATCTTCTCGGTTTTGTAGAGATTGTTTTCAACGGAGATCTTTATCTCGACCTTGCCGCTCTTGCCGGAAATCTTCTTGGCGGACATCTCTTTGCCGTCGAGGAAGTATTTGATGTTGATTTTTACAGGCAGCTCTTTGTTGCTCTTGCCGCTGTAATAGAGGTCGGTCGTGTCCATATGCCAGGTGATGCCGCCGTTTTCGCTGACGGGCTTGATGTTGCTCTTGACATTGGTGATGTTTTTCAGCGAGCTTGTGTCGCTGACCTTGACCTGACCCTTGTCGGTGTGGAGCCAGTCGGTGACGGTGATATCCTTGACATCGCCGCTGTTGTCCATGTTGACATACACGGTCTCGCTCTTCTTCACGGAGCCGGGCACATCGGTGTAATATACAGGCGCGGCCTGCTCATCGCCGGACGCCGAGGTAGTGTCGCCGTTGTCGCCGGTGCTCTTGCAGGCGCCCATGGTGAGTATGCTCGCCGCGAGAGTGAGGCAGAGCGCCGATTTGAGAATAAAGTTTTTCTTCATTTTATTGCCCTCCTTGTTCAAGCCTTTGCCTTGCGGCTCTTGCGCTCCTTTTTAACGCGGGGAACGCGCCAGCCGATGGATGTTTTATTGATAGCGCCTTCGCAGATGGCGAGGATGCCGGGAAGCATAACCATGATAACGAGTGCGCTGATAACGGAACCTCTTGCAAGCATGAGGCAGACACCCTTGACTATATCTATATCGCAGATACAGTAGACGCCGAATGTTGCGCTGAAGAACACGAGTGCGCTCTGGAATATCGAGCGGCTCGACTCCTTCGCGGCTATCTTGATAGCCTTGAGCTTATCGCCGCACTTCTGGAGTTCTTCTCTGAATCTCGTTGTCATGAGTATTGCGTAGTCGACCGTTGCACCCAGCTGCACGCAGCTGATGATAGTCGGCGCGATGAAGCATATCGTAGTGCCCGTCAGAGTCGAGATACTGATGTTGACCCAAATTGCAAGCTCTATCGACGCGACGAGTATCAGCGGTATCGACAGGGACTTGAAGACTATCGCGACAAGAATGAATATCGCGAGCATAGAGATAGCTCCGGTGACGACGAAGTCCTTTTCGGCGACGGTTATCAGGTCCTTGGTCAGGACTCCTTCGCCCGTCAGTATTCCGCCCTCGTCGTACTTCTTGACTATCGAGGTTATCTTTTCAATCTGCGCGTTTTCTTCATCTGTAGCTGCCGAATAAGAGGAGTTGAGCATCATGAGCTGTTTACCGTCCTGAACGCATATCTCTTTTATCGAATCCGGGAGCATTGCGCTCGGGATTGCCGTGCCGATGAAGCTGTTGAGCGAGAGGACATTCGTGACGCCCTCGACATTGTTGAGTTCGTTCGTCAGCGCGTTTATATTCGCTTCGGTTATCTTATCGTCAAGGATGATGAAGTGGGTCGTTGCCATGTTGAAGTCTTTCTTCATCGTATTGAGAGCGGATATTGACGGCAGATCCTGCGGGATTGCCTTATCCATGTTGTAATACTTCTTGACGTTGTTTTGCAGGAAGTAGGATGGGATGAAGAGCACGAGGAAGATTATCGCTATAACTCTTCTGTGTTTTATCGCGAAGTCGCTTATCTTATTGAACTTCGGCGCGAGGCTCTTATGTCTTGTCTTTTCAATGACATTGTCGAGCATGAGTATCAGCGAGGGCAGGAAGGTAACGACGGTGATAACGCCGAGGATAACGCCCTTTGCCATAACAAGACCCATATCTTTGCCGAGCGTGAAGCTCATGAAGCACAGCGCAAGGAAGCCGAAAACGGTGGTCAGCGAGCTGCCCATAAGGGAGAGGAAGGTCGAATCGATTGCCGCAGCCATGGCGTCCTTCTTCGTGTCATGGTGCTTCTTCTCCTCCTCGAATCTGTCCATAAGGAAGACGGAGTAGTCGACAGTGACGCCGAGCTGGAGGATAGCGGCGATACTCTTCGTTATGAACGAAATCTCGCCGAAGATTATATTCGTGCCCATGTTGTATATGACCGCGGTACCGAGTGCGGCAAGAAGCACAAACGGGAGCACCCACGAAGTCATTGTGAACGACAGCGCTATAAGCGCGAGGGCGATGGCGATCACGACATAGAGCGGAGCCTGGCTGTTTGTCAGGTCTTTTGTATCAACGGTTATCGCCGAAAGACCGCTCAGGAGCATATTCTTGTTCATTATCTTGCGTATGGAGGCGATAGCGTCCATAGTCACCTGAGACGAGCCGGAGTTCTTATACTGAACCATTATCAGCGTCGAGCTGCCGTCCTGCGAATAGAAGACGTTGGTCAGAACCTCGGGAAGAATCTCCTTGGGTATCGTCACATCCGCGATATCAGTGGCGCCGATAACGTTGCTGACGCCCTCGACCTGGCGGATCTGGTCTTCAAGCTTCTGGATATCCTTGGGCTCGGTGTCTTTTACTATAATAAATGAACTCGCCGAATTGTGGAAAGTTTCATCGAGTATCTGCTCGCCCTGAACGGATTCAAGGTTCTCCGGCAGATATGACAGAATGTCATAGTTGACGCCCGTCAGGAAATATCCGATTATCGACGGGATTATCAGGATAAGACAAACTATCAGAACAGTTTTGGGATGGTAGGCTATCCACTTTGCTAACTTTTTAGATATCATATCCCTTTCCTCCTTATTATGCTAAAAGTTTGTTTGTCAGGCGCTGCATTCCGCTCTTTATTTCATCGAGCTTATACGGTTCGCCCTGGATCGCGCTGTCGCAGCTGACGGGCGCGAGCATCGAGACTAACATATATATGTTCATCTCGCTCTCGTATTCCGTGAAGCCGTGGCGCAGGAACAGCTTTACGAGGCTGTCGTATGCTTCCTTGAGCTCCGCTTCCCTGCCCTTGAGCATCAGGCGGTAGCACGAGGAGACGCGGTCTCTGATGAGAGGCAGGAACGCTTTGTTTTCATCGATATACATAAAAACGTTATCGAGAAAAGCGTTCACGCGCTCGGCGTCTTCAACCTGCCTGCCGGCGAGCTGCTGCCGCGTTTTAAAGAGCGCGGAATTGACGCACTCGGCGAGCTTTTTCAAAAAGAGCTGATCCATAAGATCGTATTTATCTTTGAAGTACAGATAAAACGTACCTTTGGCAACACCCGCCATTTTGACGACCTCATCTATCGTCGGAGGCTTGAGCGCGCTGCCGCTCGTAAAGAGCGAATGAGCCGCTTCCATAAGCTTCGACCGCTTCTCGGTCTTGTTTTCTTCAACCGTCGCCATGTGTTCACCTCCGAACTGACTGCCGGTCACTTTCTTTTGCGTGAGATACTTTACTACAAAAATGACCGTTAGTCAATCCCTGGAAGCAAATCTTCATTTTTTGTTCACAAATCTCTACTTCTTGATTATTATAGCCAAATTCGAAAGCCGTAATTTATGCACTTTGCACTAAAAGTTAGCCCGCTATGCAATATAACGGAGCTGAACGGTTAATTACTCCGTAATCTGAAAATCGCCGTGCGGTAAAAGTCTTTCGGCTTTCGCTGCGCGGCGAAATATAAGATATTATTTGTCGAAGAAGACGACCTTGTTCTCGTTTCCGCTCTCAAAAATGGCGTCAACAAGCTTGAGCAGTCTGCGCTGCTGGTCGTGCGTTATCAGCTGCTCTTCTTCTCCTCTGAGAGCAGCGAAAACGTTCTCATAGAACTGAGTCCAACTCGAATCGACCTTGGGCAGCGGATAGCGCTTTATGGTGTCGTCGGTTCTCGGAGCCATAGTCTTTGTCAGTCCGACGCCCGCGAGGATCGGCACTGCGTCGCGGTTCTCCCAATCGGAGACCTTGACTATCTCGCCGTTGAGATCCCAGTCGTTTATAACTGCGGAGCCGTTCTCGCCGAGGATATACCAACGCGGAAGCTCGATGAAGTTGCTCGTGGTGACCTCTACATACATCGAAAGGTCGCCCTCGAAGATAAGCGTGACTCTGAAGCCGTCGTCGCATTCCTCGTTGGTGACATTTGTCAACTCTGCATAGACGGAGATGAGCTTTCTGCCCTCGCCGATGCGCAGCGCCTGGTCGAGCAGGTGGATGCCCCAATCGAGCACCATGCCGCCACCGTGCGCCTTCTGGTTGCGCCAGTCACCGGGGATACCGCGCGAGCCCTGAACGCGGGACTCGATGCGGAACACCTTGCCGAGTTCGTTATCCGCGAGGATCTTCTGGACGCACTTGAAATCCGGATCCCAGCGTCTGTTCTGATGGACGGTGAAGAGCTTGCCGTACTTTTTGGACGCGGCTATCATCTCCTCGAGCTCTTCTTGGCTCAGCGCCACGGGCTTCTCGGAGATAACATTCTTGCCCGCCGCCATGGCGGCTATGGCTATTTCTTTATGTACATCGTTAGGCGTTGCAACGGTGACGAGGTCGATTCTATCGTCGGCGAGCAGTTCCTCGCGCGAAGAGAAAGCGTGAATGCCCTCAGCCTCGGCAGCCGCGCGCCTCTCGGGCTTGATATCATAGATGCCTATGAGTTCAGCCGTGTCTTTGAAATCGTCCGCGCAGGTCGACGCATGCCAGCTGCCCATTCCGCCGTAGCCTATAACGGCAAAACCTATCTTCTTATTCTTATCCATTGTTTTGTATACTCCCGATATAAATTTGTTTCGCGAAAAGTTTTATCACACCCACCACATATCACCGGTGTTCTGGGTGATAAGGACATCCTTGAGGAAGTCGACTGCCTTTGAAAGGCCCTCGTCCTGGCTCATGAGGGAATCCTCATGCTCGATGCTGATAGCGTAGTCATAGCCGACCATGCGCAGGTTCGAGATCATATCCTTCCAATATGCGTAGTCGTTGCCGTAGCCGACGGAGCGGAATATCCACGAGCGGTGAATCTCGTCTGCATAGGGCTTGGTGTCAAGCACGCCGTTGACGGCGGTGTTGTACTTGTCGATTTTAGTATCCTTGGCATGGAAATGGAAGATAGCGTCGCCGAGCGCTCTGATGCAGGCGACGGGATCCATGCCCTGCCAGATAAGATGGCTCGGGTCGAAGTTCGCGCCGAGTTCGGGACCGACTGCCTTGCGTATCTTGAGCATGCTCTCGGTGTTGTAGACACAGAAACCCGGATGAAGCTCGAAGGCTATCTTGTCGACGCCGTGCTCCTTTGCAAAAGCGACAGTCTTAGTCCAATAGGGAATGAGTACTTCGTTCCACTGCCACTCGAGTATCTCGGAGAAGTCGTTCGGCCAGGGGCAGACGACCCAGTTGGGATACTTCGCGTTCTCCTGGTCGCCGGGGCAGCCGGAGAAAGTGTTGATCTGATGAATACCGAGCTTCTCGGCGAGAAGGATGGTGTTCTTTATCGTCTTGTCGAACTCGGCGGCAATAGCCTTGTTCGGATGGACGGGGTTGCCGTGGCAGCTGAGCGCGCTTATCTCAAGGCCGCTGTCCGCGACGGTGGATTTGAAAGTGCTCAGAGCCGCAGGATCGGCGAGCAGGGTGTCGGGGTCGGCATGGGAGTTGCCGGGGTAACCGCCGCAGCCTATCTCGACCATCTCAATGCCCTTGGATTTGAAATACTTGAGAGCCTCTTCGAGCGGAAGGTTGCCCAAAAGGCAGGTAAATACGCCTAACTTCATTTTTTATCTCTCCTTTAAAAATCAGATGATGGATTTAAGATATTTTATGCTCCTGCCGATGTCGTCAAGACCGTTCGGCACGGGATCATCATTTTCAACTATCAGCCACTCGATGCCGATATCTTTTGCCGCGCGAACGACCTCGGGGATATCGCAGTTGCCCTCGCCGAGAGCCTTGGGAGTGTGGCCTATTCCGTCCTTGACATGGAGCTGAGCTATCCTGTCGCGGTTCTCGGTGATGAGCTTGTAGTTATCCTGGCCGGCGACGAAGCTCCAATAGGTGTCTATCTCGAGATGAGCGGCTTTCTTCAGCTCATCAAACGGAATAACGCCGTCGGAAATCGGCTCGAACTCCGAGCAGTGGTTGTGATAATAGACGCTCATGCCGATTTTTGCCGCCCGCTCGTCCGCCGCTTTCAGCTCGGCGCAGGTCGCCTTGAGCTCCTCGGGGGTCTCGTGGTCGGCGCCGCCCATGCCCATGGTCTTCATGCCGAGAGTGTGGCAAAACGCCGCTGTTTCGTCGAAGTTTTCGGGCGAGTAGCTCTCAATGGCGATGTGCGTACCGACGGCGACGAGCCCGGCGGAGTCGAGCGCCGCGCGCAGGGTCGCCGCGTCAACGCCGAAATATCCGGCGAACTCAACACCGTCATAGCCGAGCTCCTTGACGCGCGGAAGAATGGCGAGAAGATTTTCGCCGCTGCCCTTTATAATGTCGCGCAGGCTGTAAAGCTGAACTGCAATTTTCATGTTTCTTCTCCTGTTTGAGATAAAATTTAAAGTGTAAATTCACATTGGCACTGCTGTTCCGCGTGGGCGCAGTGTATGCCGATACTCAAGCCCTTCGCGGGGCAGTCAATGTGCGTGATATGATACAAATATATTTTGAATAGATTGCGTGCAGTGTGAGTTTTTTGCGACCGCCGCGTATCGAGATACGCAAAGGAGCAAAAGGCTCACAATGTGCGTGATATGACACAACGTATTTTGAGTAAGATTGCGTGCAGTGGCTGTTCCGCGAGGGGCGCAGTGTATGCCGATACTCAAGCCCTTCGCGGGGCAGGCAATGTGCGTGATATGATTCAACGCATTTTGAGTAAGATTGCGTGCAGTGTGAGTTTTTTGCGACTGCCGCGTATCGAGATACGCAAAGGAGCAAAAGGCTCGCAATGTGCGTGATATTATTCAAAATAAAAAGGTTTGCCCTGCTTGGCGGATTCATATATTCCTTCGAGTATCTGCGTTACAACAAGTGCCTGCTCCGGCTTGGTGCTGACCTCGGTGTCATTGATAATGGCGTTGATGAAGGCGCGGGCTTCAAGCTCGGAGGGGTCGCTGGTCGCACCCTCAAAGAATGCGGCTCCGCCGGCTTCAAAGTTCGGGGTCTCGATGCACTGGCGGCCGTATTTGACATAGTTCAAATGAAGTCCGCCGCGCATATCCGCGCCCGCCTTGTCGCCGCAGAGATATGTAACAGCCTCGTTGGGGTCGGCGATATTGAGCGCCCAGCTCGCTTCGACGGAGATAGTCGCGCCGTTTTCCATGGTGACGAAACCGAATGCCGAATCCTCGACGGTATACTGTGCGGGATCCCAATCGCCCCAGGCGTTGCCGGAACGCTCCTGATTGCCGAGCTTCTTATAGACATTGCCGACGACCATTTTTGGCTTGTAGTTGTTCATCATCCAGAGCGTGAGGTCGAGCGCGTGGGTGCCGATATCGATAAGCGGACCGCCGCCCTGCTCATACTCGTTGAGGAAAACGCCCCATGTCGGAACGGCTCTGCGGCGCAGCGCGATAGCGCGTCCGTAATAGATATCGCCGAGATCGCCGTTGTCGCACGCCTCCTTGAGATAGAGCGAATCGGGTCTCCAGCGCTGCTGATAGCCGATAGTCAGCTTCTTGCCGGTGCGCTGTGCAGTCTCGTACATTTTCTTCGCCTCGGCATAAGTCTTTGCCATGGGCTTCTCGCACATGACATGCTTGCCCGCTTCGAGCGCATCTATTGTGATGAACGAATGCGAGCGGTTCGGGGTGCAGACATGAACACTCTCGATGCTCTCATCCTCGAGCAGCTTTCTGTAATCCGTATAGACTTTTGCGCCCTCGACGCCGAATTCCTTTGCCGCCTTTACGGCTCTCTCCTCAATGATATCGCAGAAAGCAACCATCTCGGCCTCTTCGATTTTTTTGAGCGCGGGCATATGCTTGCCGTTGGCGATTCCGCCGCAGCCGATGATGCCTATTCTGACTTTTCTTCCCATATCGTTTCTCCTATCGTGTTCAAGATATATTATATATACCTTTATTATCAGTTTAATTATAAACAATTGAATAAATAGTTCAAGGCATATCGGCAGAATCTTTCGCGCAGCGGATGCCGAAATTTGAGCCGCAGATTTGGGCAAAGTTCACAAAATCAGAAAAACACTTTTCCCCGAAGTGTCGCACGAAACGAAAGTCTTAACAAAATTGATTCTGATTATTAAGACTCTGTTCACAAGGGCTTAACAAACCTCGGTTATCATAGATTTGCACACAAGGGCAGGGAGCCGCACCCTGCAGTGTGCGGTGCCTGAGTTCGTCAGGCATCACCCCTCCTCAAACCAGATGCTAAAAGTTGCATCGAACCCCTCATTACGGAAGGACGTTCACCGAAAGGTGGGCGTCTTTTCGTTTTTTATTTTTATATTTTTCATAAATTTTGCCTTGCGCATAAAGCGCGGCGGCGCGGTCAAAAATAGGAATGAAAAAAACACCGTGACACCGCACGCGGAGAAACGAGGCAGATATGATAGACAATTCATTCAACAAAAAGAGCTTTTTCAGATCGAAGGGAATATACATTCTCGCAGCGCTCTGCATTCTTGCGGCGGGTGCGGGAGTATGGGGCGCGATGCGCGTGGCGAAAACGCCGACGGACAATAATTCGACGGAGCATTCTTCGAGGCAGTACAATATAGACTACTCCGTTCCGCAGGAGACGCTGACGCAGGCGAACAACCCCGTGAAGAATGTCCCCGACGACAGAACGACTGTGTCCGCGCAGACGACAAAAGAAAATGACAGCAAAAACACACCATATACCGGCAGCTACGCTCTGCCGATGGGCACGGACATCCGCAAGGACTATAGCGCGGACGAAATGGTGAAAAACAAGACGACGAACGACTGGCGGGTTCACAACGGCATCGACTTCGGCGGCGCACAGGGCAACGATGTTATCGCGATACAGAACGGGCGCGTGGCAAAGGTCTACTCCGACCCGCTTTGGGGCAACGTGGTCGAAATCGACCACGGCAAGGGGCTCGTTGCACGATACTGCGGACTCTCGGACAAGAATCTGCCGAAAGCGGGAGACGAGGTCGAGCAGTTCGACCATATCGGCACACTCGACACAGTCCCGGTTGAAGCGGCGGACGGCGCCCACCTCCATTTCACCGTCGCGATAAACGGCAAGACCGTTGACCCGCTCGAAGCGATGAACAAATTGGGTCAGGGGGACAGCCAGAAAACAGAGACGACTTCCGGCGAATAAATTCTGCCGTAAAAAACGCAAGCCACAGCAAAAAAATTTTTTCAAACAGTGCTGCTGAAAGCGGCATCGGGTTGTCGAGGTCGCCAACCCCTACGAGATTAAACCAAAAATCGGCATTATTCTTACGCTTATTGAAAATTCAACCTGCAAACTGCCGGGTCTGCGCATATATGTATGCGGACCCGGTTTGTCTATTCTAACTCAAAAATGCATATAAAAATTATCTCATTTGCTCATTGATTTTTGGTCATATTAGTTATATAATAGTCACGCCTAAGATATATTTCACTCGCACAGAGTAGAGAAAGGATTGAAACGAGTCATGAGTAAGAAAATCAAGGCTTTGCTCGCCGTTGTGCTCTGCGCGGCGATGCTTATAGCCGCGGCGTCGCCCGCTTTTGCGGCAGTCGACGACAACGGTGTTCTGCGCTTCAACAAAGACGGAAAGCTCAAGATAATGCAGATTTCCGACACGCAGGATATCGACATACCGAGAGAAGCCATGATAATGTTCATGGAAAAAGCTCTCGACGCAGAGAAGCCCGACCTCGTCGTATTTACAGGCGACCAGATAGCGGGCGGCAAAATCAAGACCGCAGAGGGAGTCTATGCCGGAATAAAGGCGATACTCAAGCCTGTCACGGACAGAGGCATCCCCTTCACCTTCGTTTTCGGCAACCACGATACCGATGAGGGATGCCCCGTCAGCCGCGACGAGCAGCTTGCCTATTATCAGACGCTCCCCGGCTGCCTCGCATATGACGCAGTGCCCGAGATGTATGGCAGCGGCACGCACAACCTGCCCATCTACGCCTCCAAGGGAAACGACATAAAGTTCAACCTTTGGCTCTTTGATTCGAACGACTATGACAGAGAAAACGGCGGCTACGACTATGTCCATCAGGATCAGATAGACTGGTATGTAAAAACCAGCGAGGAGCTCGAGAAAAAGGCGGGTCACCTCGTTCCCTCCATCGCTTTCCAGCACATCATCGTCCCCGAGGTCGCGGAGCTTCTCGTTGATTCTCCGTTCAGCGGCGAGAACGCGATAAGCAAGAAGCTCAACGGACAGAACAAGCTCCTCATGCTCAAGCCCGGCAAAACCTCCGGCATGATGCTCGAGTTCCCCTGCCCGTCGAACACCAACTCCGGCGAGTTTGCTTCGTGGAAAAAGCGCGGCGATGTCATCGCGGCATCCTTCGGTCACGACCACATCAACAACTTCATCGGCAACGTTGACGGCATCGACCTTGTCATGTGCCCCGGCGTTACCTTCCAGTCCTACGGCAGATACATAACCAGAGCTGTCCGCATTTTCGAGCTTGACGAAAACGATCCGTGGAGCTACAACACTCACCTCTATAAGTACACCGACGCTTTCGGCTGGGGTCTTTACAGCTGGTACATCGGCGCGAAGTACGGCAAGTCGCCCGCCATGTGGATCCCGATCGCCCTTGCAGGCGTGCTTGGAGTTGCCGCAGGCGTCGGCACCATAGTGATGATAAACAACATCGTTATCGGCGCAACGGTCACGGCGGGAGTTATAGCGCTGATTTATTTCATAACGCATTCTCAGCAATAACGCCGTAATAATTTAAACAGACAGTCCCCCGCGGAGCGAATCTGCGGGGGATTTTTCATGCCGTTAAAAAGCTGCTGTAAATGCATAGTGCGATTCATTCTTCACAAGTGCCGCAGTTCAGCCATTATTATCATAGCGTTACGGAGTCAGCCGCTTTCATATATATGAACTGCATTGACCAGACTGCGGTTGACTGCGGCTTGCAAAAGTCATCTGGCAAAGCTAAACGCCGCCGCAGATATTCTCTGCGGCGGCGCTGTTGTTGTTATTTTATTTCGCTTTTTCGAGCTCGCTTGCGGGGATTATTGCACCCTCGCCGGCGTTGAAGCGAATCGTGACAGTGTCGTTTCTGTTGAGGATAACGGCGGTTGTCGACTTGGAAGCGGCTATCGAATAATAGACGTCGCCACCCTCGAGCTTGATATAATAATATGTCTCGCCCGAGATGACCTGGGTGCGGATATCGGCTATCTTGCCGTTGACGGTCTGCACCTTTGTCTCGGAATCGCCCTGCGCATCAGGGTTATCCGCGGGATCGACGACCTGGTTCGCGTCGATATCGACATTGATACCGTTCGCCTTGAGCTGGTCAACATACTTTGCAAGGCACTCGGCAAGGGTCTTGCCGTAGACCTTTATCTTCGTGTACTGCTTGACGTTGATGAGCGCGTAGCTCTGAATGATCTGAGAGCCGTCGTCTCTGACGTCCTTGAGAGCCATGAAGTAGGTCGGCTCGCCGTCGATATTGAGCAGCAGCGGGAACGTTGCTGTGTAGCCTGCCGCCTTTATCTCATCAAGACCCTCTGCGGAAGCCTGCGCCGACTGCTCCTTTGCGCCCGCGACCGAATAATAAACAGCCTCTTTGGTGCGCTGGTTTATCATTATAAAGCCGGTTATCGACTGGTCGTTGGTGACTGATGTAACGCCCGTGTACATATAAACATCGTCGTTCTGAGCGATGTAGCTATAGTCTTCAGTAGTGACATAGACATCTTCCTGACCGAGAATCGAGTTCCAGAAGCCCTTCTGATATCTGCCGTAGTAGTTATACTGCTCGACGAGAAGGTCGGAGTCATAGACTCTGTCGATCCACTGATACTTGGCATCGCTCTTGACGGTCTCTATAGGCACATATTCGCACTTGCCGTCAATCGCGTTGACTATCACGATTCCCTTGACGTCGGTTCCGCCGAACAGGCCGATGGTCTTGTCAACTCGCGCGCAGATCCAATAGGGATTGCCCTCGTCGTCGATTTCAAACGAGCTCGAGCCGAACATATAGGTCGGATACTGCATTCTCAGGTGACGCTTGAGAAGTCTGCCGAAGTGCTCGGCGGGAGAATACTTGATGCCCGCATCAAGCTCCTTGAAGGTGGTGACTTCGTTCGCCATATCGATTACGATATATCCGGGGAGACCCTCGGTGCGGTTGGTGAGCCACTTGATGATATTTGAATACTGGAGCGGAACGACCCTGACGGGCGTGCCCTTGTAGTTTATCTGCGTATAGAGCGGATAGACCGAGAACTGCGAGACATAGCCTTTTTCCGCGAGTTTACCGAGCGCTCTGGGAGCGAGGGTAGCCGCGACGCCCTCATCGAGCTTTGGGATGTTGCTGAAGGACTCAGCATCCTGCTTGTCAATCTCATCGGCGAAGTTGCTGTCCGTGCGGACATCGATTATCCTGCTGTAAGCCGAGGCTCTGAAGAACGGGCTCGAGACGAGATAGCCTATGCCCACCGTAAGCGCGATAACGCCGACAATAACGCCGGGGACTATCATCTGACGCTTGAAATAGGGCAGATATTCGGGCTTCGAAAACACGCCGGTGAAAATCGCCGAGAACAGCGCATATGACGCGACGATTATCGCGAGGAAGCCGTAGAACTCATACGCCTTGAAGTTGAGCGGCGGCAGCATTATATAAAATGCAATGGCTGCGGTTACCAGCGAGCAAAGCACGCTCAAAACTATCTTGAGCGCCGCTTTATCGGGAGGTATCACTATCTCCTTGGGGCCGCCTTTTTTTGAAAAATCCACTTTAATGGGATCCATTGATTCATCTCCTTTTAATAAAAGTGTTACATTAAATCATTATACAGTATTATTGACATAAATACAAGAACTATTTTGACTCATTCCGTCTTTTTGCATAAATCGACAATATTATTCCCTTTAGCTTTGACTTTAACTGCTGTAAATGGTATTATTAGGTTAATCTTTGTCCGATTTTTTTCAAGAGGAGGAAATCACAATGTACCCTGATTTTTTTGACAGCGCCAAGCTCGTCGCACAGTATGACCCGGAAGTGGCGGACGCCATGGATCTCGAGCTCGGCAGACAGAGACGCAACATCGAGCTTATCGCCTCGGAGAACTTCGTCAGCGACCAGGTGATGGAGGCCATGGGCTCGGTTTTGACCAACAAATA
>OGRU01001582.1_pt1 | contig 16741 bp, 14 predicted proteins | sample 1553541 | NCBI WGS metagenome assembly OGRU01 (sample SAMEA2580068, study PRJEB22360) | human gut metagenome | biome: human gut; feature: human-associated habitat; material: faeces | place: Denmark | collected 2008/2010
GGGGTTTCCGCATTTCTATTTTATTTCGTTGTAACACATGTATTGTAATCCTACAGCGCGATGCGTGTTTTTTATCCGCAGATCATTGCCGCCAAGCAAAAGAGCGCGTATAATAAAGGATGGCGCTTGAATAGATGAACACATTAAGAAAGGGGAGTCGGTGCCATGCGAAAAATGATTGCTTGGATGAAACAGGAAGCGGTGCTGACGATTTCTTTTCTGTTGGCGTTCGTTTCATCGTTCATTATACGGCCGGACGCTGGCTATCTGGCTTATCCGGATTATCGCACGCTGGCGCTGCTTTTCTGTCTGATGATTATTGTGGCCGGCTTGCAGGAGCATGGGGTGTTTGCACTTCTGGGGCAGGCATTAATAAAAAAAGCGCACAGTCTGCGTATGCTTTACACGATTATGATTCTGCTGTGTTTCTCTTGCAGCATGGTGATTACCAACGACGTGACGCTGATTACATTCGTGCCGTTTACCATTCTTGTGTTTCGCATGATTGAGCGCGAAGATCGCGTGCTGAAGCTGATTGTCCTGGAAACAATTGCGGCCAATCTGGGCAGCATGGCCACACCGATTGGCAACCCGCAAAACCTCTACCTTTATTCGGTGTCGAACATGGCGTTTAGCGACTTTGCCTGGGCCGTCTGGCCATACACAGCACTATCGCTGGTGATGCTTCTGGCAAGTGTGCGCACGGTGCGCGAAGCGCCGCTGAGCCATCGACTGGTCAGCGATGAACCAACAGAAACGGTGCAAGCGCCGCATGATTTGAAGCGTGCCATTGCTCCTTATTTGCTGCTCTTAGCGCTGTGTCTTCTGGTGGTGTTTCGTGTGCTGCCCTATGGGCCGGTGCTGGTCATTGTGGCGGTGGTCGTGTTTGCGATCAATCGCGGTCTGTTTCGCCATGTAGACTACGGGCTTTTGGCGACGTTTGTCTGTTTCTTTGTTTTTATTGGCAACGTGAAGCGCATCCCTGAGGTCAGCACGCTGCTGATTTCACTTGTTTCAGGGCGCGAATTGGGCGCTGGCATTCTTACCAGCCAGATCATCAGTAATGTGCCAGCGGCCATTCTGCTGTCTGGTTTCACGCACAACCTGACCACACTGCTGACGGCCGTCAACTTGGGTGGATTGGGAACGCTGGTGGCCTCCCTCGCCAGTTTGATTTCATTTAAATTTTTCAGCAAGGAATACACCACACAAAAAGGGCGTTTTCTGAAGGTATTCACCCTTTGGAATGTGGGCTTTCTTGTCGTGCTGACGCTGCTGGCCAGTATTCTCATATAATAATCGTACCTTTGTAAGCTGTTCCTGTAAGGGGACAGCTTTTTTTCTTGACAGTGTTCTCTTTGCGCGCTACAATAGCACTGTCATTGTCACCTGTCATGACAGGTGACAATCTATGTTCTTAAAGGAGATGACCCTATGAGTAAAGTCAGCGCATTCATGAAGCGCAAAGATATTGAAATTTCGCTGCGACGTTACGGCATTGATGCCTTAGGCGCCATGGCACAGGGGCTTTTTTGCTCGCTGTTGATTGGGACGATCATTAACACCATTGGCACGCAATTTCAGATTGCTGCCCTCTGCAACACCGTGGCGACGATTTCCGGCACGGAATACACCGTTGGCGGGCTGGCATCAGCAATGAGCGGTCCAGCAATGGCGGTAGCGATTGGCTATGCCTTGCATTGCCCACCACTGGTATTGTTTTCATTGATTACCGTCGGCTTTTCTGCCAACGCATTGGGCGGCGCTGGCGGCCCTTTGGCGGTGCTTTTTGTCGCCATCATCGCTGCCGAAATCGGTAAGGCCGTAAGCAAAGAAACCAAGATCGACATTCTCGTGACACCGTTGGTCACCATCGGTGTCGGCATTGGGCTGTCGGCAGCCATTGCACCAGCACTTGGCGCTGCGGCTATGAAAGTCGGCAACCTCATCATGTGGGCCACGGAATTGCAGCCATTCTGGATGGGCATTCTGGTATCGGTTGTGGTCGGTATTGCGCTGACACTGCCTATTTCCTCGGCTGCCATTTGTGCGGCATTATCCTTGACAGGCTTAGCTGGCGGCGCAGCTGTGGCTGGCTGCTGCGCACAGATGGTGGGATTTGCTGTGATGAGCTTCAAGGAAAACCGCTGGGGCGGACTGGTCAGCCAAGGGCTGGGCACTTCCATGCTGCAAATGGGCAACATTGTGCGCAATCCATGGATTTGGGTGGCACCAACGCTGGCGTCTGCCATCACCGGACCATTGGCAACCTGTCTCTTCCATCTGGAAATGAACGGCACGCCAGTCTCTTCCGGCATGGGCACCTGTGGCCTGGTTGGACCAATTGGCGTATATTCCGGCTGGGTGGCCGATGTGGCCAATGGCGCAAAAGCAGCCATCACGTCTTGGGATTGGATTGGCCTGGTGCTGATTTGCTTTGTGCTGCCAGCCATTCTGGCGCCATTGTTCAACAGTATCATGCGCAAGCTTGGCCGTGTCAAAGACGGCGACCTGACACTGGATGCGTAATCGTTTCACGCTCACCTTTATGGGTGAGCGTTTTTTCATGCCTGCCATCAAAAACACCTATTTTCAATACGCCGCACAAGCGGTATAATGGAAACGTTGAGAAATCGATTCAGGCTTACACCTTGAAAATACACACTCATGGAGGAAGAAACATGGAATTTAAGACCCACGCATCCCTGCACAAAGATGGTACCTATTCAGTCGCTGTTAACCTTGATTATGGATTTATGAGCCCAGACGATCTCATTAAGATCGCCGAACTCGCTAAAAAGTACAACGTCACCCAAATGATGGCAACCACCGCTAAAAAAATCAGCTTCTACAATGTGGCTGAAGCGGACGTTAACCCACTTTGGGACGATGTCCTTGCTACCTTTGGCGATCGCGTACGCAATCCAAAAGGCAAGATCATTGTTTGCCCTGGGAAAGACCATTGCAAATTCGCTATGCCAGGTTTTGACGGCCACGCTATGGGTGACAAAATCGTTGCCATCTCCCAGAAACACGACGCTGGTAAGCTCAAAGTTGGTGTAGCGACTTGCCCACGCTGCTGCTCCATGGCCCGCGTTCGCGACATTGCTGTTCACGCTGGTGCAAAAGGCTGGACCGTTGCTCTCGGTGGTAACGGCGGCACTCTGCCTGGTGCTGGTCATATTGTCGGTGAAGGCCTCAGCGATGAAGAAGCTGTTGCACTCGTTGATAAGCTCTACACCTATGTTGAAACTAAGAAAAACGGTAACGAACGTTCCGCTCGTCTGTTAAAGCGTCTTGGCGAAGACGATCTGAAAGCTTTCTTGGCTGAATAATCCTTTTGTTAGACGCCTATAAATAAAAAATGCGCCATCGATTGATGGCGCATTTTTTTATAAGCGAAAGGCTTGGCACTATGACCAAGCCTTTTTCTTTATGTCAATCGCAGCAAAACCGCTGCCATTTGCGCACGTGTCGCACTGCTCTGCGGTGAAAGAGACGTTTCGGTCATTCCTTGCAACACACCTTCCGCACAAGCCCAAGACAACGCGTCTTGCGCCCAAGCGCTGACTGCATCGGCATCGCTGTAGACGTTTAAATCTTGACGCGCGTCAGTGTTCTCGCCTTTGTACTTGCTGTAATTTTGCAGCATGGCAGCCAACTGTTCGCGTGTGATAATGGCATTGGGTTGAAAGGTGCCATCGTCAAAGCCATGGACCACACCAGCCTGTTGGGCCCAGGCTACGGCCTCCTCATACCAAGTCCCCGGCGCAACATCCGTGAACCCACTGGCTTTCGTCAGCGGGCTGCCTTCCATGCGATGCAGCGTTGCCGCCACCATGGCACGCGTCATGGCTTGCTCCGGCGCAAAGTTGATGTCGCTGGTACCAGTCATCCAGCCACGAGCATACACATCGGCCACCGCATCATGGTACCAGGCACCTTCGACCACATCGTTGAACGGCAGCACGACTTCACTTGGCGGCAGCTCTTCCTCAGGTTCTTCTGGCGGTTCCGGATCCGGCGGAACAACCACTGGCCAATCCAAGTGCGGCAGGAGCAATGTCTCACGCGTTGTTTCAACTTTTTCTTCATTGAATAGTTGGCCGCACACGCTGCATTCGTAATGGGCCGCCATGCCTTCCGCCGTGTAAGTCGGTGCCACGCGTTCGTGGTACAAATACGCATGCTCACCCAGTGCTCCATAATCCTCACCGCAAACCGCGCACTGCGCCCGGTGTTCGCAGGTCGACTGACCACCACTGTGCGAACACACATAGCCGCATATCGTGCATGCGCCGTTTTGCCAAACATGTTCTACCTGCTCGATAAGCGAACCACAGTCCACGCAATTTTTCCAGTGTTCCTTCGCATTCTGCTGCCAGTCACCTGGCTTGTGCAGCGCAAAGATTGCCGTTAGATGGCAATCGTCTTCAATCGTGAAAGAATACGTTGCGTCGACATTTTCAATGATGCTGTCACCGGTTTTCCAGCCCACAAAATGATAACCTTTCGCAGGTGTTGCGTTCAGCGTCACTGTTGAGCCCTTTTCATAACGGCCTGCGCCCTCAACCGTGCCGCTTTGCTCCGGCTCAACCACAACCGTCAATTCTGCCCTGCCATCGTCTATGGTAGGAGCAGGATCATTGCCTGCCACTGTTCCTTTCAGCGTACCGCTGCCGGTAATGGTGCCGTTGTTTGTCAGCGTCACCCATTGCGGCACCGTCAACGCGGTGTTCTCTGGAATGACCAGTTCCTGATCCGCAGCTATGGTGAGGTTGGAGTTGAGAGTTTGATCGCCATAGACACCACCAACACCGTTTTCAAAAACAATGCCTCTCCACTCCAAATTCTCCTTACCGCTTGTATCGGCAATGGCCTTGCCCGAATCGTCACCGGAATAGGCAAAGATCGTCGCACAACCATTAGCGCCAGTGCTGAATGTACTTGTGTCACCTTTTGTATGTCCACCGCCATCGCCAATGCCATCACCAGAATCACGCGGAGCTTCTCCCACCGCACCATAAGCCTCTATATAACCACTATTGATAACGATGTTTCCACCAGCATAGGCACTTCCGGTTCCTATGCTGCCACCTCCACCGATGCCAGCACTACCATAGCCACCATTCGAAGTACTCCCCGTTGCAATCACATGAGCATCTGAAATCTTAATAGTTCCTTGACCATAACGAGCGTCACCAGCTCCAATGCCTGCACCGCCACCACGTCCAGTTGCATTGATGTTGCCACCGGATATTATAATATCTTGACAATTTCCGTTTGCACCACCACCAATGCCTGCTCCGCCATGGACACCGCCAGTCGCTGTCACATTCGCTGTTCCGCCTATATGAATGGTACCGCTTTTCCCTCCATAGCCGCCACCAATTCCAGCACCAGCGTAACTTGGCATGGTGGTTACTTGAAATGCAGCTACCATCGCATTGATTGTCCCACCAAAGATATTAATGCGACCGCCACTGCCATTTTGACCTCCACCGATGCCTGCGCCATCACCACCAGCTATTGACTCTATGCATCCACCATGGATAGTGATTTCACCCGCGCTCTCTCCCTCATTGCCACCAATACCAGCAGCATTGTTTAACGAACTGCCATCCGACTTTTTTCCAGTTGCTCTTAATTTTCCTTTAGACGCACTACTCTCTGATGCTTCAGCATAAATGGTAAGACTAGAGCCCGGTGGCACATGAATTCCCAAGTTGCAATCCAAATTACTGCCATTTTCTAATACAAGATGCACATTTCCACTAACCGACACACGATTGCCAATTACCAACGCCTCTGCCGATGGCGGTACAACATACCACCCTTCTGACCACTTCGAAAATCCCCCTGTAACTTCCGTATAGTCCCCCTGCTTTAAAACACCCGTTTTCCATTCTCCATTGTCATAGTACTCATACGCCACATCGCCCTCATCCGCCCAGCTTGTAACAGGCATCATGCTCAACATCATCGCCACACACAACACCCACGCCCAACATTTCTGTCTCTTCGCAGCCATTGTTTTCACCTTTCTTTCATCGTTTATCTCAATCATGGCGTTCTATGCTTAGTATAGCGTATATCCATCGTGGACGATAGTGTTTTTCATAAGAACATCTTTACAACAAAAAAGAGAACCGCCTTGGGTTCTCTTTGAGATTAAATGTCTGCCTTCTTTCACAGCCATTTTTTATGCTTGAAATACCAAAACAACCCGACAACGATGAGCACACTGACAGCAATGACCGCTGGATAACCATAACGCCAATGGAGTTCAGGCATATCGGTGAAATTCATGCCATACCAGCCGACAAGCAGGGTCAGCGGCAAAAAGATGGTGGTGATAATCGTAAAGAATTTCATGAGGTCGTTTTGCTGGATGGAGAGCTGCGCTTGATAAGCGTCCTGCATTTGGTCGACAATGTCCTGTAAATTCTGCACTTTGCTGGCGTAACGATCGGTGCGGGCATCGAGGATGGCCAAGCGGTCCAGAATATTGTGCGAGAAAAAGGCGCTGTCGTCCAAAAGCATGTCGTTGAATACGATGTTGATTTTCTCGTAATAGCGTTTGAGTCGCACCAGCTCGCGTCGTTTGGCAACGATGGCGTCCAAGGTATTGTTCAAATCGCCTGAGAGAATATCTGCCATGAGGGTGTCTAATTGATCCTCGATTTTCTCCAGATAGCCCAAATCGCCATGAAACAAATGAATGAAAAAATGATAGAGGATCTGCTCGTTGGAAAGTGTTGGCTGCTCTTTTTCAATCTCCGCCAGGGTGCGGCTGCAATACTGCCAAGCACTCTCATCCTTACAGATATAAAAACTTGTGTCGTCGTTCATATAAATGAGTATGCGAAAGAGTTCTTCCACATCGCTGTGAATGTCGTACCAGTCAAAAGAAAACAGCGCAAAATTGCTGAAATGGCTGAAGCCTTCGATTTGCGCTTCCTGGATGATGTGCAGGGCTTCTGGCTGGAGCTGCACTTGCCACTCCGGCAGCTCGTCCAGCAGGATCACATGTTGCATGGCGCTCCTCCTTTACTTGGCGCAAAACTGACGAATGATGTGTTCCGCGCAGGCGATGCCATCGATGGCGGAGCTAACAATGCCGCCTGCATAGCCAGCGCCTTCACCAATCGGATAAACACCACGCAGATTAAGGCTTTCCCAGGTTTGTTTGTCGCGCAGGAGACGCACTGGCGAAGAGGAGCGTGTTTCTGCCGCTGTGAGTACGGCATCCGGCCGATCGAACCCATGCAAACGATGCGCCATGCCACCAATGGCTGCACGCAGGCTGTCGGTGATGGCGTTTGGATAAAGCCCGCTGAGGTCGCTCAGCACATGGCCCGGCCGCACGCTTGGCTGCACGCTGCCGAGTGCGGTGGTCGCATTTCCGCGCAGAAAGTCGCCAACAGTCTGCACCGGTGCCGTGTAGCCACCGCCGCCAAGAGCATAGCAGGCCGCCTCAATGCGTTCCTGGAAAAGCATGCCATCCAGTACACCGTGACCAAAATCGTCCGGACCAACGTTCACAAGCAGAGCGCTGTTGGCGTTTTCAAGGTTGCGCGCGTGGTAGCTCATGCCGTTGACAACGAGCCGTTGGGCTTCGCGGGCGGCGGCCACTACCTGCCCGCCTGGGCACATGCAGAAAGTATAGCAGCCACGGTTGCGCACGTCGTCGTGCCAGGTCAGCTGATAGCTGGCCGCTCCGAGACGTGGATGCCCAGCGTATTCGCGATATTGCGTTTGATCGATGAACGTTTGAGGATGTTCAATACGAAAGCCCATGGCAAAAGGCTTGGCTTCCATAGCCATGCCTTGATCATGAAGGGTGCGGAAAAGCGGCCGGCTGCTGTGACCAAGGGCCAGCAGCACCACATTGCTGTAAAATGCCCCTACATTAGTCCCCACACCTTTCACCTGATCGCCTTCTAAAAGCAGCTGCTGCACCGTTACGCCAAAACGCACCTCGCCGCCATTAGCAATAATGCGCTCACGCATGGAAACGATAACATTCTTCAACAGATCGGTACCGATGTGCGGCTTGGCCTGATAGGTGATTTCTTCAGGGGCGCCATGAGCAGCAAAAATGGCGTTGACTTTGTGCCCCAGCGGATTTTTGCTGCGGCTGGTGAGCTTCCCATCAGAGAACGTGCCGGCGCCGCCTTCGCCAAACTGCACATTGCTCGAGAGATCCAGTGTGCCATCCTGCCAAAAACGATCAACCTGTGCCGTGCGCTCCGGCACCGCTTGGCCCTGCTCCAGCAGCAACGGCGCATAACCATGCTCAGCCAGGGTGTAGGCGGCAAACAATCCAGCAGGACCGGCGCCAACCACAATCGGCCGCCCGGTCAGAAGCTGCGTGCCAGGTTCCAGCGGCGCCTCCTGATGTTCTGACCGCCAGCTGATGTTTTTATCGCGCAAGCTGCGAACACGTTTTTCGCTCAGCGGCGCATCGACCGCCACTTGATAGCTGAATCGCGGGGTTTCACGGCGACGTGCATCCAATGATTCTTTTAATATGGTATAAGAAAATCCATCCGCCGGAAGCCGCAGGCGCTCTGCAATGCGTTCGCGCAAGGAAGCCATCGGTTCATCAAGGTCGAGATGAAGTTGGTTGATTATAATCATAGCTGTTCGCTCCTTTTCTGCTATTATTGTAGCCGAGAAATGCGTACGCCGTCAATGAATGGGTGCAGAGCGTCCGCCATTGTGCTATACTAATGTCATATCCTAGAAAGGAGCTTCATGAATGGACAACATCATAAAAAATAAAGACAAACGCTTTTTGCCGGTGCTCCTCGGCACCGACGCCAACTGCTACGGCATGGCTCGTAATTTCCATCAGGCTTACGGCATGAAATCCTTGGCACTTGGCAAAATTCCTCTACTCGAAACACGTCACAGCAACATTGTCCAGGTACACACCACACCGGACTTTGACACAGATGAAGTGTTCCTGAACGTGCTGGATGACGTTGCCAATACCTATGCACCTATTTACGAACATTTGGTGCTCATTGCCTGCGGTGACCGTTACACCGAATTGCTCTGCACGCATAAAGAAACGCTTAGTGATCGTTTCATCGTTCCCTACATCGATCTGGAACTGAAAAACAAACTTGAGAACAAAGAGGATTTCTACAACATCTGTGAAGAATATGGGCTCGATTATCCAGCCACCGTCATGTTGTATAAAGATTCTCAGCCACCATTCGATCTGCCATTCGATTATCCAATCGCGGTCAAAGCCAGCGATTCCATTGAATACGTTGCACTCGATTTCCCTGGCAAAAAGAAATCCTATAAAGCCAATTCGCCTGCAGAGTTGGAAGAAATCTTCCACGACATCTACAACGCTGGCTACACCGGCACCTTGATTGTCCAGGATTTCATTCCTGGCGACGACGCCACCATGTACGTGCTTAATTCCTATTCCGACGTCAACGGAAAAGTCCAGGCCATGTGCCTCGGCCATTGTGTGCTTGAAGACTACACACCAGCTGGCATTGGCAATTACAACGCCATCATCCAGGAAGGCATTCAGGACGTCTACGACAAATACCAAGCCTTTTTGGAAGCCATTGGTTTCGTCGGCTTCTCCAACTTTGACATCAAATACGATGAACGCGACGGCCGCTACAAGGTATTCGAAATCAATATTCGCCAGGGACGTTCCAGCTTCTTTACAACGGTCAGCGGCTGCAACCTGGTAGAATACCTCGTGCGTGATCGCATCCAGAACAAGCACACCTCACAGGTTCACTATCACAACAATCCAGCCCTTTGGCTGCATGTGCCAACTCGTTTGGTGCTTGAATACGCACCAGAACGCACCTTGCCACAAATTCGCCGCCTCATGAATGAGCACAAGTGCGATTGCACCTTACTCTATGAAAAAGACAAAACACTCTATCGCCGCATTATGATCAATCGCTTCTACCACCAGCAGTGGCAGCGCTACAAAGACTGGTTCAATAAGCGTTCCATCAATGATTAATTATTGTCTGATCTAGAAAGGAGAATTTTCTATGAACAAGTCCATTTCTGACATCATGATCAAAAATCCGATCACCATCGCCGACAATGCCACCGTACAGGATGCCATCAATCTGTTTGGCTACTACCGCATCGGTTGTCTGCCAGTGGTTGATCCAGCGGGCCATCTGGTTTCCTTCCTCAGCGACGGCGACATCATCAATTTCATTGCCCGTCGCACGAAGCAGCAGGATCGTATCCCACAGATTTTTCACGCCACCATTTACGATGCCGACGACTATTACAAACATGACGAAGAAATCATGAAAGAACTTGAAGAAATCTCCGTAATGTTTACCGCAACGAAGAAAGTCCAGTTCGCTTACGAAGACGATAACTTGGCCGAAATTGCTACGCTCATGGACAACCGCCGCCTCAAACATGTGCCGGTCGTTGAACGCGAAACCAACAAGCTGATCGGTCTTTTGGCTCGTCGAGACATTATTTTGGCATTCTTTGACAGCGTCACCAATGAATAATTGCACACAAAAAGGCAGGATTGCCGCACTTAGCGGCAACCCTGCCTTTTTTCTTTTGAAGTTTTGTGTCGCCTTACACCAGGGCCACCAAATCTTCCACACTTTTTGCATCGCCCATGCCAAGATTTTTCAGCGATAAACCATCTTCATAGAAATCACGGCGTAAAATGGTGTTCCCAATGGTAATAACGGCATCGATATTTGGTGTTGGCACACCGGCTATGCGGCCCAGATTGGACCAAAGCACCAGCCCGTCCGAAATATCTTCAGTAAAATAACGGCTGTTTACATGAGCCGGGCCTTTGATTTTCGAGAAGACCTCACTATGGTTGAACAAATGCTGCAAGGTTTCATCTTTATTATCAAAATACCCACGATTATAGCGGCTTTCTACCGCATCTTCGAGATCGAAGCCAAAGGCACGACCGATGGCCAAGCGTTCGCCTTCAATGGCACGCATGAGACGCACCGTGTGCTCGGTAACGCCCTCTACATAATAATAGAAATTACCGCCAGAGTAATCGATACGTCCAGCATTCAGCAGGCATGGACCAGGATGGACTTCCGGGTTGCCATTTTCCAAAGTGGTTTCCCAAATATTCTCGGCAATAACCATACCATCGTACAACTGGCTGCAAACATCATAGAGTTCCTGAGTGTCCTCTTTGGGATAAGCGGCAAAATAGGTCTTCTTTACGCGCAGGTATAACTCAACAACCCCTTCGCGCGCCATGCCGCGAGTCCCATAGGTCAAGGTGTTCAGCTCGCAAAGCTTAAACTTCTTGTCGATGCCCATTGCTCTTGCTTTATTGGTAAAGCGTACACAGCTCATGGCCGCTGCAGCATTGAAGAAAATGACCTGGTCTTCACCGACGATTGGCGCCAATTCTTCGGCGTAATCATCTACCGCGTAGCCAGGAACCGTTAACATGATGACTTGGGCATCTTTGATGGCTTCTTTCATGTCAATGGTGTAGTTGGTGATCGGAACAAAAACTTCTTTTGGAGGTTCGGCATTCGGTTCTTGCAGCAAGAGACCTCCACGATTGATCAAGCCTTCAAATTGATACTCACGTGTCGGCGCGGTATATAAGCTAATGTCAAAACCACGTTCCGCAAGATCAGCAGCTGCTGTCAAACCACCGTTACCGGCACCTAAAATCGCTACTTTTTTTACTTCCATTCATTTTCCTCCTTGAAACTATTTTCGTTAGTATAACATTTTTTTGCTAAAAACATGTTCAGAATTAATTAAAAATTGCAAAAATCACACATCTTTTAATAAATCTTCGACAGAATTGGCTGCTCCGTACCCCAATTTATCCAATGTTAAACCAACTTTTCTAAAATCAATCTGTAATAACGATCCGCCCAATGTGATCACCGCATCAATGTTTGGCGTTGGTACACCGGCCAATCGTCCAAGATCCGACCACAGCACCAGCCCATCCGAAATATCTTCGGTAAAATAGCGCGACGTAATGGAGGTCGGCCCCTTAATTTTTGTAAACACTTCGCTCTTATTGAAAAGGGATTGCAGATCGTCCTTATTGTTGTCAAAATATCCGCGTCTGTAGCGGCTTTCCACTGCATCTTCCAGCTCAAAGCCAAAGGCCCGACCAATGGCCATGCGTTCATGTTCAATGGCATGCAGCACATTGATGGTGTGCGCCGTAATGCCCTCGCGATAGAGCCAGAATTCACCATGACAATATTCAATATGGCCCGCACTCAACAGGCATGGCCCAGGGTGCACTTCCGGATTGCCATTTTCCAACGTTGTTTCCCAGATATCGCGTGCCGCCACAAGCCCTGGATAGAGTTGAATGCATGCGTCCAAACATTCCTGCGTATTTTCCTTTGGATAAGCAGCAAGGAAGAGCTTTTTCACACGCAGCGATAACTCAACCCGTGCTTCGTCTGGATAAACACGTGTGCCATACGACAGAGAATTGGCTTCGCAGACTTTGAACGCTGTCGTAATACCCATTTCGCGTGCCTTGCGTGTGAAACGCACACAACCCATCGCTGCCGCACCATTAAAAAAGATAATTTGGTCGTCGCGCACAATCGGTGCCAACACCTCGGCAAAACGATCGACTGCATAACCGGGCACGACAAGCATGATCACCTGCGCGTCACGAACCGCTTCAGCAATATCCGTCGTCACTTGAGTGAATGGCACAAAAACGTCTTTTGGTGGTTTCTCATTCGGTTCTTGCAAACGGAAGCCGCCATTTTTACGAATGCCATCCAAATCTTTTGCAAAGTCTGGAAGCTCATACAGCCAGACATTGAATCCTCGTTCAGTAAATTCAGCAGCAGCAGTCATCCCACCATTGCCTGCGCCAAGAACAGCAACATTTTTAAGTTCCATAAAAATCCCCCAATCATTCGTGATGAATAGTTAAATTTATCATTTTAAAAAGAATATTTTATATATCAATTATACCATAGTTTCTTTCTCTTTGGTATCTATAAATACATAAAAAATCGGTCGCTGGCATGTTTGCCAACGACCGATTCTCATTATTTCACGTAGTACACACGGTTTTCCTTGCGCGCTGGTGGCTCTGGAAGCGCCGTATCCGGATAACCCACAATGCAGTGCCCAACGCCCACAACATCGCCTTCAATGCCAACAGCATCCAGAAAGGCTTTTCCTTCGTCGCTCTGATACATTTCTGTTGCACGATGGATCCAGCAGGTTCCTAAACCTAAACTGTGCGCCGCCAACATCATGTTTTCCATCATCAGGCATCCGTCGCAAAATTGTGCTGGGCGTTCGGTGCGAGCCAGCACAACGAGAACCACTGGTGCGCCATAAAATGGATCACTGTCTGGGTTCTTTGTGAATCTGGCATTCAGTTTTGACAGCTTATCGCGTGTTTCTTTATCTGTAACAGCGACAATCATTCCAGACTGCTGACCCAAACTGGATGGTGCATACAATCCAGCCTCAATCACCTGATTGAGCAGTTCTTCCGGTACCATATCCGGCTTATAATTGCGGCAGCTGCGGCGTTCTTGAATATTTTTTAATACGTCGTTCATGAAAATACCCCTTTCCAAACGTCTTTCTTTCATTATATATCGTTCTTATCGGCCAGACAAGCTGGGTGCCAAACACGTACACAGGCACCACCTTGCGGCAAATTGGCCAACGTTACGCCACCACCCAATTGCGACGCAAGCATTTGAACAATAAACAGCCCCAAACCGGCATGGCCACCATGGGACGAGCGGGCCGCGTCGCCGCGATAAAACTGCTCCGTTGCGTGTTTCAAATCACGCGCCGAAAAACCTGGCCCCGTGTCACTCAGCTCATAGATAAGATTGGCCGCCTTTTGTTGCACCGACAAGCTGATGCAACCACCATAGGGTGTAACCGCCAGACTGTTACTCATTAAATTGTCCAAAATACGCGTCAGTCGTTCCGTGTCAATTTTATAGGCGTCTGCTAAGGACACGGTTTCAAGTGTGAATGCGATCCCCTGACGCTTGCATCGCACTTGGTATTCCTCCGCCCGTTCTTTGAGAAAATCACGAAGATCATGAGGCGATGCATTCACCATATCTTCTGTCGTTTCCAGCAGCGTCACATCCTGAATCTGCTGAATGAGCGCCGTGCTGCGATCCACATTACCAGCAATGATGTCCAGATACCCTCGCTGCTCCTCGTTCACCGGCGTATCATCCGCCAGCGATTCACTGTAAGCCTTGATTACCGAAAGCGGGGTTTTGAGATCATGCGCTAAGGCGGCTATCATCTCTCGGCGCTGTTGCTCTAACTGCCACTCGCGCATCAGCGATTGACTCAAACTGTTTTTCATATCATTGAACGCCTGACACAAATCGCCCAACTCATTGCGTTCCTGATAATCAATGCTAAAGCTCAAATCGCGGTTTTGTATTTTTTCGGCGGCATGCCGCAAATGTTCCAGCGGTGTCCGCACCGAAGCCGCAAACCGCCGCGAAAACAGCCCAGCGAAAAGCAGTAAGTACACAAGCGGCGACACCAGCGCCAGCACAAAGAATACCGCCACCAAGCGGCTCATCGCCACAGTGCGGTCAAAACGCAGCTGAAAATCGTACTCACAGCGCACCGCTCCCAAAAAAGTGCCCTGGGCATCAAAGATCGGCACCGTGTGCACATAGCCGCTGTCTTCGCCCTTTGCTGTATTGATTTCCTTGAGAAGGGTTTGCCGATCCAAAGAGCGTGCGCTCTCATAGGTGCCATACAGGGTGTTGCCATCGGCATCCACCACCTGATAGGTCAGGTGGCTGTCGCCCACTGCCTCATCCAACAACGAGGCAGCACTTGCCTCCAACAAGGCGGCACCCTCTTTGTCCACAAGCGCTTCCACGTTTTCCACTTGCTGTTCACTGTAGTTGGCGGGCTGAATGTAACGATCCTGCAATACGATAAAAGCCACTAGCGCAATCGCGTAGGTTACTAAGGTCGCAGCAATGGTGGCCGCTAGAATGTTCATCAAGGTTCGCCGCATGCCGCCTTCCAAAGAATGCCACTTCATTGTTGCCCCTCCTGCATCACCCAGCGATAGCCGATGCCCCACACAGTTGCCACCGGGTCGTCGCAGCCAAACGCTTTGATTTTTGCCCGCGCCTTTCGTAGATGTTCCATGACCACATCAGCATTGCCCTCGGCATCGTAGCCCCAAACCGCTTCATAAATCTGCTCTCTGGAAAAAATCTGCCCTGGGTGCAACGCCAGAAATTCAACAATGCCATATTCATGCTTGGTCAAAGCCACTGTTTCATCACCCACGCGCACGCAACGCGCTCGCAGATCAATGCTCAACGCTCCAAAATACAGCCGCGGCCGCTTCTGCTCCGCATTAGCATCCTGCGCGCGTCGCTCTCGACGCAAATTGGCTTCGATTTTCGCCATCAGTTCGCGAATGCCGAAGGGCTTCGTGATGTAGTCATCACCGCCCAGTGAAAGGCCACGAATCTTGTCCGTCTCCGCTTGACGCGCGCTGAGAAAAAGGATCGGACAAATGACCTCGTCACGAATCGCCTGGCATACCTCAAAACCATCCATTTTCGGCATCATAATATCCAAAAGAATCAAATCCGGCTGATGGGCACGTGCCAGCGTCACGCCCTGGCGGCCGTTGTCTGCCGTAAATACCTCGTGCCCATTCGTACGAAGTTTTTTCTTCAGAAGATCCAATAAAGCCTGCTCATCGTCAATGATCAGAATGGTGCTCATCCGCTTGCCCTCCTCCTTTTCATTCGCCAGTGTGCCGCCCTTCCCAGCGGGAAAACCACCACACACTGGCCGCTGTTACCACAATACCACCGAGCGCTGCCAGGATGCAAGCCCAATCGCTTTGCGCCGACAACCTTGCCAACTGGGCAGCATTCAGCTGACTGGCCTGTAGGATGCTGTGTAGCATCGCCAGCCGCAGCGACCATGCCCATGGCACAAAAGGCCAGATGCCATCGCCCAGCAAAGTCCCGCCAATCAGCGCCGCCACCAGCACGCCACCAATGCCTACTCCAACGGACACGCCCAGCCCGGCCGCAAACGCCAGCCAAAGATGCAGCGTGGCAAGCGGTAGCACCGCCAGCCAGTTTACAAGCGCTGCCTCTGCATAAAAGCCAAAGAATGCGCTTTCATAGCCGCTCAGCCATAACCCACCGCAAAACACCGCGGTCGCCAAAAACGTTGCCACCGCCAAGGCCGCAAACAGCACCAGCAGTTTGCTCAGATAAAGCTGCACACGTGGCTTTGCAGACAGCAGCAGGCCCATAAAGGAACCAGCGCCCTCTTCCTCGGCCGCCAGCTGCCCGGCAATGATGGACGCCAGGAATGGCAGCGCCAGCGCCGCCCAGCAGGAAAAGAAGCCCAAAAACGCGCTCGATCCATCAATCCAGGGCCGCCCCGCCACATACCAAGTCAGAACCAGCCCCATCAGCACAGGCAAAAGCACCCCCAGCCACCGCAACGCCGAACGTTTCGTTTTCAGCCACTCTGCCCATAACAGCGTCCTCATCGCACCTCCCTCCTTGCAAACCACTGTGCCGTTAAAAACGTCAGCACGATAAACACGGCCAGCGACACCCCCAGCCCCACGGGAATCACTCCCGCATCAAATAACGGCGAGCCCTGTGGCAGAATGGTGCCATTGGGATGCACGCCAATCACTGGGCACATCAGTCGCGTCGCCCAGCTCCCGGGGCAA
>OGRU01001589.1_pt1 | contig 16653 bp, 14 predicted proteins | sample 1553541 | NCBI WGS metagenome assembly OGRU01 (sample SAMEA2580068, study PRJEB22360) | human gut metagenome | biome: human gut; feature: human-associated habitat; material: faeces | place: Denmark | collected 2008/2010
TGGGGCGTAGCCCCAAGCGGGGTGAGGGCGGCAGCCCCACACTCAGCCCCTTTCCAGGGGAAAGGGGTTTGGGGATAGGGATAATAAATCAGAAGTTTATTTCATAAACAGACTTTTTCTACAAGCTGAATTTTTATGCGTTTTGTACTACCGTACATAAAAAATTCCACACCCATATATATGAGCGTGGAAAAAATGGTGGAGCCGAGGAGAATCGAACTCCTGTCCGAAAACCGATCCGCCAACCTTTCTACACGCTTAGTGAAGTCTTTTGAAATTCCCTTTCTCCTCTCCGGCTCACAGGATAGAAGTCCGGTAGTCCTTTGATGTGTTGACGGTTACAGGACTCTCACCGAAAACATTGGCTGTTAGTCGACGCCCTTTATAGAGCCACAGCGCTCTCTACAAGGACGGTAGCGCACTTAGGCAGCTACTAATTCAGATCTATTGTCTGCGTTTAATTTTAAAAATGCCCCGTTTAAAGAGATAAGGCGATCTCTGCGTGCTTAGCCGGGTTCACAATCCCCGTCGAAACCTTTACGGCCCCGTTTGTTTGGATAATTATTGTAGCACAAAGGAAAAGGTTTGTCAAGGAGAAATTTGCACTTTTATGAGGTTTCGGATATAATAAACCGTATATTTTGACATTTTCCGCTTTTTAGGCTGATTGGAGCAAGGCTTGCATATAAACGAGCAGGGCTACAGAGCGATTTTTGACGATTTCCTGAAATATCTTGAAAACTGATTTTTGACAATACCCCTTGCCTCTCAAGACAGGCAAGGGGCAAACTATATAAAACTATATAAAAATAAACCCGTAAGAAAATCTTACGGGTTTGGTGGGAGCGGGTGGATTCGGACCACCGAAGCGAAACGCAACAGATTTACAGTCTGCCCCCTTTGGCCACTCGGGAACACTCCCATATTAAGTTAAAGAAAAAATTGGAGCTGGTGGACGGACTCGAACCCCCGACCTGCTGATTACAAATCAGCTGCTCTACCAACTGAGCTACACCAGCTTGTATTGCTTGATCTGTTGAACTGACGATTTCTATTATATCATATCTCCAAGCACTTGTCAAGCATTTTTTATTTTGTTTTCATTTTTTTAATAAAGTGGTCGAGGCGACAGGACTTGAACCTGCGGCATCTTGGTCCCAAACCAAGCACTCTACCAAACTGAGTTACGCCTCGTAGTTGACGTTGCACACGGTGGGGAAAAGTCTCCAGCCACGGAAAAGTTCCAAGCTTTGTGTGCCTTGAGCTTCACAGATGTTTCTGTGAAGCATTTGTCTGCGTCATCAGACAGCTTAATTATTATACTCCCCAATGCCTGTTTTGTCAATAGGTTTTTTATCACTTTGTATACTTGCACAATTATGTCCTGCTTAAAAGCAGACTAAATGTCATTTTTCAACAAATTATACCGTGGTATCTACGAAAACTTCAAAAATAATGTCCATAAAAGAGCCTTTTTTAAAAGAATGGTATAATTTGATGATATTTTGGTGAAACCTGTTGATTTTTAAAATGGTTTGTGTTATCATTATATTTAACAGATAATATTCGGGAGGAAAGTAAAAATGAAAACAAAGGAATGTCCTTTTTGCCATAAGGAAATATCCGAAGAAGCAATACTCTGTAAGTATTGCCATAACCTGCTTATAGACGAAAGCACGCCTGTTACGGAAGACAGCAAGCAGGAGGAGCAGAATTTCACCTCTGCTGATGATGCTGACAGAACAAGAGTGTTCACAAAGCAGGAGGCACAGGAGTATGAAGAGAAAACAAGGGCCTTTACCGTGCCTAAACAGCCGGAAGAGCCTACAGAGTTTTTCTCCACACCAATAGCTGATAGCCATGATAATAATGACGGCTCTGAGAATTATCAGGATAATTATGATAATGGCGGTTATCCTGACGATGAAAACGATTATTCCGATGATGATACAGAGGATAACGATGACGCTTCCAGAAAGAAGCTCTTTGCAATTACTGCCACTATCACAGTGGGTATACTTGTGGTGGTCATTCTTGCTATAGTTGCAGGCTATAAGATCTTCGGCTTTGGCGGAACAAATAATAAGACCACTACTACTACAAAGCCAAAAACAACTGTTGCCGCTGATGACGACAGTAAGGGAGGCGTGTTCGTCGATACCGAGAGCAGTGCAGTTTCTACCGACACAAATACCACTACCTCACAGCCGGCTGACGAAAGCTCAACACCAGCCACCGAAACCTCTGCACCTGATACAGAAACAACGACAACTACCACAACAACTGCCTCAGATACAGAAACTACAACAACTACCACAACTACAGCAGACTCAAAGCCTGACGAAACTACAACAACTACATCAGACGAGAGCGGAGATTCTGCAAAGGCTGTCGCCGCTATCACAGCTCAGATAGACGGCAAGGTGTCTTCATATGAATACAGAACTGAGGACGCAGGCTTCATGTACTATTACGTCTTTACAGAAGACGGTCATGGCTACAGCGCCGCATATAATAAGGCAGACGGCTCAGTTGTACTTGTACAGAACTACTGATTTTAAATAGAATATCACCGATTTTACAAAGTGCGTTTTCCTTGTGAGAACGCACTTTTTTTGTTTATATAAACGTATTTTACATTGTGCATAGCAGTGTAAAGCCCGCTTTTGTGTGTAAATTCCTTTGCAAACATCTTACAATGACTTTACTTTACTTCGGTTACTGATTTTACAATGCTGATGTATCATAAGTATATCACCTGAATAGAAATAACATGAAGACCTGCACACAGGGTGCAGAGAGAAAAGGTGCAAATCAAAAAGCCCAAAGGGCAAGTATAAGAAAGAGGTTTTATATCATGAAAACAAGAACATCAAAACTGGCAGCGATCTTTACATCAGTTGCACTTGCAGCCACAATGCTCGCAAGCTGTGGAGGAAGCTCAGATAAGATCACAGTTATCTCCCGTGAGGACGGCTCAGGAACAAGAGGCGCATTCATCGAGCTGACAGGTATCGAGGAAAAAGACTCTAACGGCAACAAGACCGATAACACAAAGAAAGATGCCCTTATCTGTAAGTCAACAGACGTTGTGCTTACTCAGGTGTCAGGAGATAAGAACGCTATCGGCTACATTTCATTCGGCTCACTGAACGATACAGTAAAGGCTCTTAAAGTAGAGGGCGTTGAGCCTTCAACAGCAACTATCGAAAGCGGTGATTATAAAATAGTAAGACCTTTCAATATCGCTGTTAAAGACGGACTTTCAGATGCCGCTCAGGACTTTGAGAACTATATCCTCAGCTCAGAAGGTCAGGATATCATCGAAAAGGCAGGCTACATAAAGATCGACAAGAGCGCAGCAGCTTACGCTTCAAACAACGCTTCCGGTAAGGTAGTAGTCAGCGGTTCATCATCAGTAACACCGGTTATGGAAAAGCTTGCAGAAGCATATCAGAAGGCAAATACAAACGTAACAGTAGACGTTCAGCAGTCAGACTCCTCAACAGGTATCAAGGATGCTATCAACGGCACATCTGATATCGGTATGGCTTCAAGAGATATCTCAGACGACGAGCTTTCACAGGGTATCAAGTCTGTAACTATCGCTCAGGACGCTATCGCAGTTATCGTAAATAAGGATAACGCAGTTGAAGATATCACAATGGACGAGATAAAGGCTATCTATACAGGCTCAAAGACAACATGGTCTGACGAAAGCAAATAAGCTATCAAGTTAATTCTCCATAAAGATTTGCACAAGACAAAACTTTGGGCGGCACAGCAAATTGTCGCCCCCTTTGTCTGAGCAAAAAACAAGTGAAAAATTTTCAGAGGTGATAATTACGTTGACGGAAAACACAGCGGTGGCAGCAGATACAGCCGCTCAGAAGCCAACAGCAAAACAAAGTCCACACCTGCTTGAGAAAGCAATGAAAGCATTGTTTTGTCTTTGCGCCTGCGTTTCAGTTGCGGCAGTAATAGTAATATGTATCTTCATGTTCGCTAAAGGCTGTCCTGCAATCGCCGAAATAGGCGTGGGAAACTTCCTCTTCGGAACAGACTGGAGTCCTAGAAACGTCCCTGCTTCATATGGTATCTTCCCTATGATAGTCGGCTCTCTCTACTGCACCGCAGGAGCAATAATAATCGGTGTGCCGATCGGACTTTTAACAGCGATATTTATGGCAAAGTTCTGTCCTAAAAAGCTTTTCAAGTGGCTCATGCCTCCAATAAATCTTCTTGCAGGCATACCGTCCATTGTATACGGCTTTTTCGGCATGGTGGTGGTAGTCCCTATAATAAGAAATGTCTTTGGTGGCACAGGAAACAGCGTGCTTACAGTTTCCATTATCCTCGGTATCATGATACTTCCTACTATCGTGGGCATGAGCGTGAGCGCACTTAAAGCCGTGCCTGACAGTTACTATGAGGGCGCAGTCGCCCTTGGCGCAACACACGAAAGAGCAGTGGCAACAGTCGTTTTCCCTGCCGCAAAGTCAGGCATACTGGCAAGCGTTATCCTCGCAGTGGGCAGAGCAATAGGCGAAACAATGGCAGTTATCATGATAGCAGGAAACTCCACTATCATTCCACACTCCCTCCTGGACAGCGTCCGTACCCTCACAGGCAATATCGTAATAGAAATGAGCTATGCCGAAGGACTTCACTATGACGCCCTTATCGGAACAGGCGTTGTGCTGTTCGTGTTCATTCTTCTTCTGAACCTTTGCTTTAACCTTGTCACAAACAGAAAGGATAAAGGGTGATAAAAATGTCAGACAGAATGAAAACCTATAAAACACACCCCATGTCATTGGTGTTTAATATCCTAACCAAAATAGCAGTTGTGCTCACCATAAGCGTGTTCGTTCTTATCGTGGGCTATGTGGTGATAAAGGGCGTTCCTTATCTGAAACCGTCCCTCTTCGCAAAGACCTATACCACCGAGAACGTGTCAATGCTCCCCGCTATCGTGAACACCTTTGAAATGCTTCTGGTGTCCCTGGCAATAGCCGCACCTCTGGGCATATTCTGCGCAATATATCTCGTTGAGTATGCAAAGAAATGCAATAAATTCGTCAGAGTCATAAGACTTACTACAGAAACACTTTCAGGTATCCCGTCCATAGTGTACGGACTTTTCGGAAATATGTTCTTTGTGCTTGCCCTTAACTGGAAGCTCTCAATGCTCTCAGGCGCTTGCACATTGGCGATAATGGTGCTTCCGCTCATAATCCGTTCTACCGAGGAAGCACTGAAATCTGTAGACGACAGCTTCCGTGAGGGCAGCTACGGACTTGGTGCAGGAAAGCTCAGAACTATCTTCGTTATCGTTCTGCCTCCTTCAATAAGCGGTATCCTCTCAGGTGTTATCCTTGCCATGGGAAGAATTTTCGGTGAAACAGCCGCCCTTATCTATACCGCAGGAACTATCGCCAAGTATGCAGGCCTTACAGACTCAGGACGTACCCTTTCTATCCATATGTATTCACTTTCAAACGAGGGACTTTATATGAACGAAGCAAGCGCTACAGCAGTTGTCCTGCTGGCAGTAGTCCTGCTTCTTAACGGACTTGCGTCCCTTGTTGCCAGAAAGCTTTCCAAAGGAGGAAACTAATAAATGACACAGCCAAAACTGCAGGTGAAAAACTGCGATCTCTTTTATGGAGATTTTCAGGCTCTCAAAAATATAAACTTGTCCATAGCCGAAAAGGAGATAACCGCATTCATAGGCCCTTCAGGCTGCGGAAAATCCACTCTTCTTAAATCCCTCAATCGTATGAACGACCTCGTAGAGGGTTGTAAGATAACAGGCGATTTTACCCTCGACGGGGAGAATATCTATAAGGATATGGAAATAACCGAGCTTAGAAAGCGTGTGGGAATGGTTTTCCAGAAACCAAACCTCTTCCCGATGTCCATATATGATAATATCGCATACGGCCCAAGAACTCACGGCATAAAGAAAAAAGCCGACCTTGACGAGATAGTCGAAACAACTCTCCGTCAGGCTTCCGTGTGGGACGAAACAAAGGACAGACTTAAAAAGTCAGCCCTTGGTATGTCAGGCGGACAGCAGCAGCGTATCTGTATCGCAAGAGCACTCGCCGTAAAGCCGGAGGTGCTTCTTATGGACGAGCCTACATCAGCCCTTGACCCTATCTCCACTATCAAAATAGAGGAGCTTGCCACAGAGCTTAAAAAGAATTACACTATCGTTATCGTCACCCATAATATGCAGCAGGCGACCCGTATATCCGATAAAACAGCTTTTTTCCTCCATGGCGAGATAGTCGAGTTCGACGAAACTCAGCGTATCTTCTCCAATCCTAAGGAACAGAAAACTCTCGAGTATATCACAGGACGTTTCGGATAAACGCTTTGGAAATATAGGTGAAAGGAAGAAATATCTATGCGTGCGAATTTTGACAATAAGCTCAGCGAGCTTAACAAAAAGCTGCTTTCTATGGCAGCAATGACAGAGCAGATAATCGCAATGTCAATAAAATCTCTTGAAGAGCAGGATACAAAGCTTGCCCGTGAAACGGTGGAGTTTGACGCCAAGATAAACGAGGCGGAGCGTGAGGTAGAAAGGATCTGTCTTAACTTGCTCTTGCAGCAGCAGCCTGTTTTTGCCGAGGATCTCAGACGTGTGTCCGCTGCACTTAAAATGATAACCGATATCGAGCGTGTTGGCGATCAGTCAGCAGATATTGCAGATCTGAATATCCAGCTTATAAAGAAAAAGCAGAAATGGGATCTTAGCGATATCAGTGAAATGGCAAGAGCCGCCACACAAATGGTGAACGACGCTATCGACGCCTATGTGAACGACGACGAGAACCTTGCCCGAAAGGTCATAAGCTCTGACGATAAAATAGACGAGCTTTTTGTAAAGACCAAGGATAAGATAATTGACGAGATAGCCGCCGATAAAGCAAACGGTGAAAAAGCTATAGATACCCTTATGGTGGCAAAATACTTCGAGCGTATCGGTGACCATGCGGTAAATATCGCAGAATGGGTGGTATTTTCCGTAACAGGCGTCCATAAAACAGAAAGGATCATGTAAAATATCATTATAAAAGGCGGAAATACCGCCTTTTTGCTCTTCTTGTACGATTTTACTCAGATTTTACTCAGCCTGATTTGTTATTTTACAATTATGTTGTATAATGTTCATTGTAAACATTGTAACAATAGTGTAAAATTATTATCAGGGAGTGTCAGTATGACGATTTTTAATGTTCTGACCCTTATAGGCGGTCTTGCAATGTTCCTTTACGGAATGAATGTAATGGGTAACGGGCTGGAAAAACTCGCAGGAGGAAAGCTTGAAAAGATATTTGAAAGGCTCACCTCAAACCCTATCAAGGCAATGTTGCTTGGACTTTCTGTAACAGCGGTCATTCAGTCCTCCTCAGCCACTACAGTAATGTTGGTGGGCTTTGTAAACGCAGGCATCATGAAGCTCCATTCCGCCATAGGCGTTATAATGGGCGCAAATATCGGTACTACCGTAACAGCGTGGATATTGTCTTTGTCAGGACTTAACGGCGACAGCTTTCTTATAAAAATGCTCAAGCCGTCCTCGTTCTCGCCTGTCCTTGCGATAATAGGCGTTGCAATGCTGACGTTCTCAAAAAACGATAAGAAAAAGGATATAGCATCTATACTCGTAGGCTTTGCAGTGCTCATGTTCGGCATGGACTCAATGAGCGGTGCAGTCGCACCTCTTAAAGACGTTCCTGAGTTCGCAGAAGTGCTTCTCTGGTTCAAAAACCCTATTCTGGGCGTTCTTGCAGGCGCACTTCTTACCGCTGTCATTCAGTCCTCATCTGCTTCCGTTGGCATCCTTCAGGCTCTCTCAGCCACAGGTGCAATAACCTTCGGCTCAGCGCTTCCTATAATTTTAGGACAGAATATAGGTACTTGCGTAACAGCACTGCTTTCATCAATAGGCACAAGCAAGAACGCAAAGCGTGTTGCAGTTGTCCACCTCTATTTTAATATAATAGGAACACTGCTTTTCCTTACAGTTTTCTATCTGCTCAATGCCTTTATCGGCTTCTCGTTCGTTGACGGAGTTGTGGGCGCAAAGGAGATAGCTATTGTGCATACTATATTCAACCTGTCAACATCTATCATACTTCTGCCGTTTATCAAAGTCCTTGAAAAGCTTGCCTACCTCACTGTCAAAGACAAAGAGGGGGAGGGAAATAAGGACAATATCGAAGAGCAGTTCAAGCTTCTTGACGAGAGATTTCTCCAGTCACCGTCTTTTGCAGTTGAAAAGTGCAGAGAGCTTACAAACCGCATGGGCGAGATAGCAAAAGAAAGCATAGACATGGCAATGAGCATCTGCGTCGATAAGTACGATAAGGAAAAGGCAGAGCAGATAGCCGCAAATGAAGCAGCCGTCGACCTCTATGAGGATAGACTCGGCACATATCTTGTAAAGCTTTCGAGCCGAGATCTTTCTGCAAAGGATTCTCAGTCAGTTTCAACTATACTTCATGTTATAGGCGACTTTGAGCGTATCTCCGACCACGCCATGAATATGGTGTCCGTTGCCGAGGAAAAACAGCAGAAGGATCTGAATTTCACATCACAGGCAACAGCCGAAGTAAAAGTCATGTGCAGTGCCGTAAGAGATGTTTTGGATATCGCCATGGAAGCCTTTGAAAAGCACGATCTGGAGCTTGCCACAAGAGTTGAGCCGCTTGAGGAAGTGGTGGATAAGATAAGAACAAAGCTTAAAAACCGCCATGTAAAAAGGCTTCAGACAGGCGAGTGTACCATAGAAATGGGCTTTGTGTTCTCAGATCTGCTCACAAATTTGGAAAGAGTTTCAGACCATTGCTCAAATATAGCGGTCTGTCTTATACAGGAAAACGACGAAAGCTTTGACGTTCACGAGTATGTTCAGATGCTTAAAAATTCAGGCGAGGGCTTTGACGGACAGGTCAAACGCTACAGCGAGAAATACGCTCTGCCTGCTAAAGAGTTTTAACGAAAAGGGGTAAGATCTATGGCACTTATATATTGTGTAGAAGACGATGACGGAATAAGAGAGCTTATATCCTGCGCACTTAAATCAGGCGGATATGAGGTGAAAGCATTTCCAAAAGCAAAACCGTTTTATGAAGAGATAAGAAACAAAGAGCCTTCGCTGGTGCTTCTTGACATAATGCTTCCTGACGAGGACGGATATTCCATACTTTCAAAGCTCAAAAAAGACAGCCACACTCAGGACGTTCCTGTTATAATGCTTACTGCAAAATCAAGCGAGCTTGATAAGGTGTCAGGTCTTGAAATGGGCGCAGACGACTATATAACAAAGCCGTTCGGCGTAATGGAACTGCTTTCAAGAATAAAAGCCGTTTTAAGACGTGCAGGCAAGCAGAACGCCGAGGCTGACGTAATAGAAGAACAGGGCGTATCCCTTGACGCTTCAAGACGTATCTGTACATATAACGGTCAGGAGGTCGTTTTGACCTATAAGGAATTTGAGCTTTTGATGTATCTTATGCGCCATAAATCAATAGCCGTGAGCCGTGATAAGCTTATGGAAATGGTCTGGGGCTATGAGTTTGCAGGGGAAACAAGAACTGTTGATATGCACATAAAAACCCTCAGACAAAAGCTTGAAGCCGCAGGCTGTACGGATCTTATCAAAACAGTCCGTGGCATAGGCTACAAAATATAAAAATTTTCAGATAAGGAGGAACGGCATATGCAGAAAAAACTCTATAAAGTCATGACGATACTTGTTTCATGTACAGTGCTGTTTTTCCTTTTAGTAGCAGGCTCTCTTGGATATTCTACCTATCAGCGTTTCACTAAAAATGAGCTTAAATCCGCTGCAAAGCTCGTTGCCGCAGGAAACAATAAACCCTCAGAAATGGCTGATATTTTGGAAAGATCAGTAGAATATGATGTCCGTGTCACCTTCATCGACGCACAGGGCAGTGTAAAATATGACTCTGAAGCAGATCCCGCCAAAATGGAAAACCACTCCGACCGTGAAGAGTTCAAAGAGGCTATGGCAAATGGCGAGGGCGAATTCACAAGATTTTCCAAAACCCTTGGATATACTACATATTATTATGCCATAAAATATGACGGCGGTGTGCTGAGATTTTCTACAGATAAGGAAAACCTTGCAGGGGTGTTCCTTGCAGTGATACCAATGCTGGTGGTGTTCGCAGGAGGAATAATCTTTATCACCACCATAATCTCCATAAAGCTTTCAGAAAGCATGATAAAGCCGATAAATTCCCTTGTAAAACAGCTTGATCTGAGGAACGAGAATATCGGTCAGTTTGAAACGCCTTATGAAGAACTTGAACCTATCATAAAAAATGCAGACGTTCTTATGGGACGAATACATAAGAACATGAATAAAATAAAGGCAGAGAGAGAAAAAATATCACTTATCACTGAAAATATGGTTGAGGGCATGATACTTCTTGACGAGGACATGACAGTGCTTTCGGTAAATAAGAGCGCCTTGAAAATTCTTGGCAACAGCTTTGATCCTACGGAGCATACCAAGATAAACCATATGACAAACGATCAGCAGATAATAGGTCTGCTTGAAGAAGCCAAGGAAAGCGGTGCAGCAAAAGGTATCATCACAGAAAAAAGCCGTTTTTACCGTACCTTTGCAAATAAGGTCTACAGCGAAAATACCCTTGATTTTGGTATCATAATCTTCTTTGTTGACGTAACAGAGGAGATACAAAGCGAGCAGATACGCCGTGACTTCTCAGCCAACGTATCTCATGAGCTTAAAACTCCGCTTACCACCATAAAAGGCTTTGGCGAGCTTCTTGAAAACGGCATTTTCACCAAGGAAGAGGACGTGAAGAAATACGGCGGTATGATATATCGTGAAAGCGAAAGACTTTTGTATCTTATAAACGATATTATCAGGCTTTCCCAGATAGAGGAGCAGGAACACGTTTTGAACGATAAGATAGACCTGCTGAAAACCGCCCATGACGTAGAGGAGATACTCCGTCACAAGGCAGATAATAGAGAGGTCACAATGACCATTGAGGGCGAACCTGTTCAGATATACGGCAATCAGAGCTATATCACAGAACTGTTTTTGAATCTCATGGACAACGCCATAAAGTACAATCATGAGGGCGGAAGCCTGAAAGTAACGGTCGGCATAGAGGACGGCAAAGCCGTGGCAGTGTTCAGCGACACAGGCATAGGCATATCCGACGAACATCAGAGCCGAATCTTTGAACGTTTTTACCGAGTTGATAAAAGCCGTTCCAAGAAGATAGGCGGCACAGGCTTAGGGCTTTCTATAGTAAAGCACATAGTCGCATATCACAGCGGTGAGATATCCCTTGAAAGCGAGCTTGAAAAGGGAACTACCATAACAGTGAAACTGCCTTTTAACGAGCCTGAAACACAGCAGATAGAAATGAACACAGACACAGAAAAATAACGACCGCAACGCCGTCCTGAAATTTTTATGACGGCATTTTTGTCGGGTACATGGTATACAAATTATTAAGGGGAAGGGCGATAAAGAAAGGACAAAAAAACAAGCGGGCGACCAAAGGTCGCACCAGTATGTCGCAAAAGTGTTAAATCAACGGGCGAACGCTGTTCGCCCCTACAAAAAAATCATCGCCGCAGGCGATACCATAATTCCTCATTTACCTCCCCCCCTGTTGCATTTTCTCCCCAAGTGTGCTATAATGACCTCAACAGACTTTATCTTATGGAGGTAACAAAATGTCAGAAGAAAACAAAAACGTTCAGGAAAACAAGGACGATAAAAAGGAAGGCAACGTCCTTGCAGGCTTCGTTCTCTACACAGACGCTAACATGGATTGGCTCAGATTTAAAAAGTTTCTGAAAGACGATTGGAACATCGTTCCGCAGGACGATGTAAAAGACAACGCTATGGTATTCAAGGTTGGCGATATGGTGGTCGCTTGCTCACTTATGCCTAACCCAGTTCCTAACAAGGAAGCTGAAAATGCGGCAAAGTATAATATTCTCTGGAAAGAGGGCGCAAACGAGGTCGCTAAGCATCAGGCGCACGTTATGCTCGCTGTAATGAATAAAACAAGCGCTGTTGAGCAGGCTATCCTCTTTGCAAAGGTGGCAAGCTCTCTGCTCAAGCTCGATAACGCTATCGGTATCTATAAAGACCCGACAGTTTATGAGAAGAATTTCTATGTGAACTTTGCTGAAACTATCAAAGACGGCGAGTATCCGATGCCTATTCTTATCTACACAGGTATGTATCTTGCTAAAACAGGTCTTTGCGCTTTCACATCAGGCATGAGATTTTTCGGATATGAGGAAATGGAGATAGTTGACTCTCCAAAACAGCCTAACGACCTGCTTGGATTTTTGCTTTCTATCTCCGAGTATGTGCTTTCTGAGGGCGTTGAGCTTAAAGACGGCGAAACTATCGGCTTCTCTGAGGAGCAAAAGCTCCCTATCACTCTGTCAGACGGCGTGAGCGTTCCGGGCAAGACCCTGAAAATAAAGTATTGATAAATACTATCAGTGTTATTGTAGGGGAGCGGTGCAATTTCTGCTTTGCAGAAATCCGACGTCCCGTTTGTGCTTGCCCTTTCAATTTGTAAAGAATAAATTTTCATATTATTTCTAAGCCGTACAATTTGTGCGGCTTTTTTTGTGCATAACCGAAAAACTTTCCGCAGGCCTCTGTTTTAATTGACTTTTAGTTTGTTCAGTGATATACTTAAATGTGTATCGCCTTTTGTCGGAATAAGCCGACAATGGCTGTTTTATCAATTTTTGTTAGGAGTTTTGTTGTGGTATTTGCAGATCTATTTTTCTTGTATTTTTTCCTGCCTGTGTGCCTGATATGCTATTTTATCACACGCAGTACAGCCATAAGAAATGCAGTGCTGGTGGTGTTTTCACTTATCTTTTACGCATGGGGCGAGCCTGTCTGGGTTAGTATCCTCATAGTTTCCTCCCTTGTGGACTACATAAATGGTCGGGTGATAGAAAAACACCCCGAAGGCTGGCAGGCAAAAGCGGCGCTTGCATGGTCGCTTGTCTTTAACCTTGGAGTGCTGTTCGGTTTCAAGTATACGGCGTTCTTTGTGGAAAATCTCAACAATTGGTTCGGTCTAGGCATACCGGTGCCTAATATCGTTTTGCCTATCGGTATCTCTTTCTATACGTTCCAGACTATTTCCTATACCGTCGATTGCTATTGGGGCAAGGTCAAACCGCAGAAAAACTTCGGCAGATTTCTTTTGTATGTATCCATGTTCCCACAGCTCGTTGCAGGACCTATCGTAAGATACTCCGTTATCGGCGAGGAGATAAACGAAAGAAAGACCACCGCCAAGGATATCTCCGACGGCTTTTCAAGAATAATCCTCGGACTTGGCAAAAAGGTCATTATCGCAAATAATCTCAGCACCATTGTAACAGCCCTTTTCGGCTCTGCTTCAAACGGCTATGAAAATATAAAGACCCTCTCTGTGGCAGGCACATGGCTTGGCGCAATTCTTGTGGGTCTGTGGTATTATTTTGACTTCTCAGGCTATTCAGATATCGCTATCGGTCTTGGCAGGATATTCGGCTTCCACTTTGATGAGAACTTTAAATATCCTTTTATCTGCAAAACTATCTCAGAGTTCTGGCAGAGGTGGCATATCTCCCTTAGCTCATTTTTCAGAGATTATGTGCTTTATCTCCCTATCTTCGGCAAAAGAAGAAAATACGGAGGACTTTTCCTTGTATGGTTCTGCACAGGACTTTGGCACGGCGCAAGCTGGAACTTTGTTTTCTGGGGACTTTACTATGGAATGTTCATATTCTTTGAAATGCTCATAGGCAAAAAGCGCATGAAGAAAATGCCTGTACCCCTTGCGCATATCTATACAAAGCTTGTTATTTTCATAGGCTTCGGAATATTCTATTTTGAGAACCTCGGCTCGCTGGGTACGTTCTTCAAGGCACTTGTTGGAGCAAATGGAAACAAGCTGACCGACACAGTTACACAGCACCTTTTTATGAACAATATCTGGCTTTTTGCAGCGGCAGTGCTTTTCACAATGCCTGTGATACCAAAGATCAAAGAAAAGGCGCTCTCTGCAAAGGGTACAGCCTATTTTATGCAGTCAGCAGGTATCCTATGCAATGCGGCGATACTTGTTCTCTCAAGCGTTCTGCTTGTGAACACAACAAACAATCCGTTCTTGTATTTCAGATTTTAGGCAGGTGAAAGAGTATGGCAAATAATAAAGATTTTGAAAAGGACTTCAAACTGCCTGATACAAAGGCTCTTTCAGAAGCCTATACAGAGTATCTTGACAGCGTTACTTTCGGTGGAAAGCCTATAGGCGAGGAAAAGAAAAAGCCTGAAGCTGTCAGCATGGCAAAAGTTGATGAAACGGAGAAAAGCTCCACTGTCCATGACGAGATAGTGGAAAAGATAGTCAGAAAAAACAAGGCTCTCAGCCACAGCATTTGGACGGACGAGCCTGTTTTGAAGCCAAAGAAAAGCGTATGGCTAAATACTGATGATGATAATGAAGAAGCATTGAAAACAGTTGAGAAAAAAGCTGAAAAAGTTGAAAATTCTCAGTCTGTACAAAAAGCTCAGGAGAAACATGCTGAGGAAAAGGCTTCTGATAATGAGGTCATTATCCCATTTTCCAAAGAGAAAAATCACATAAACGGCACTAAAAAAGAGATCTCTGTGGCAGTTTCAGCAGACGGAACTGTGAAAAAGCTGCCGAATAAGAAGAATTTCGTGCTGAAGATACCTGACAGCTATTATAGGGAATATGACGCAGCGGCACAGGATAAAGGCCCTGTTATCGCAGGAAAAAGGGTCGAGATAATCGACAAGAGAAGCCCTGAGAAAAAGCCCGAGAATGCTCAGAAGCCCAGCAGGGTAGAGGCGACAATAAATGTCAGAGTGCCTGTTCAGAAAGAGCAGGAGCCTGTCAGGAAAGCTGAAAAAAAGGCTGAACCTAAATCTGAGCCGAAACCTGATCCTGTGGAAAAAGAAGAAAGCGACGCCAAGGCAGAGGAAGCTTACAGAAAAGGCATCGAAAAGGCAAAAAAACGTCGTGAGGAACGTGAAAAGGCTAAGAAAAACAATATTCATGAGCTGGAGTTTAATGTTATAAATTCTGTTGTTTGCCTGCTTATTGTTTTCGGCGTGTTTGCGGCACTGCTTGTGATGAAGCGTGAAAGCGGTTTTATACAGTCAGAAAACAGAAACCTTGCGACTTTTCCGAAATTTTCGCTGTCATCATATTTTGACGGTGACTTCACAAGCGGAATAACCGAATATTTTACCGACACTGTTCCAAACAGAGAAAAGCTTAAATCTTTCTGCTCTGATTTCACGAATATGCTTGGAATAAAGCTCAATGATACTGTTATAACGGGCGATTTCAAAACGGTGGAAAAAGAAGAGTTGGATAAGGATAAGATCGCAAAAACAACAACTGTAACGGCTTTTACAGGTTCGAGGACCTCCACCACCACTGCGGATACAAAGACCACCGACACAAGCACAACTACGAAAAAATCAACGGAAAGCGAAAAGGTAGTTGACGTGCCTGACAATCTTGATGACGGTCAGTGGGAGGGTGACGTTATAGTATCCGGCAAGGGCGAAAACGTCCGTGCAATGGGTGCATACTATGGCACGTTCGAGAACGGCGACAAGTATGCGAACACCATAAACAAATGGAAGGCTGACCTTGGGGACAGCGTGAACGTATACAATATGTCTATCCCGACTTCGGCGGCTTATTATATGCCGAACAATCTCAAGGACGCTGTTTCAGATCAGAAAGACAATATCGACAACATTGCCGCAGGTCTTAACGGAATAATCAACACCGATGTTTATGACGCTCTGGCTGAGCATACAAAGGAATATATCTACTCAAGAACGGATCATCATTGGCAGCCTTTGGGAGCATATTATGCGGCGCAGGTTTTTGCCGATCAGTCGGGAATAGATTTTCCAGACCTTGATACCTACGATAAATGGGAGATAGATGGCTTTGTGGGAACGATGTATGCTTACAGCAATTACAACAGCGAGTTGAAAAAATATCCTGACAAGTTCATTTACTATAAGCCTGACAATAATGATGATCTGACGGTAAAGTACTATGACACGGAGTTTAAAAACCCTGTGGAGTCTACGCTGTTTTTTGACTATGCAGAGGGCGTGAACTGCTATTCTGCGATACTCAACGTGGATCAGGAGATAGCAGAGATAGACACGGGCGTGGACAATGGCAGAGTGCTTGTGGTGTTTAAAGACAGCTTTGGAAATGCTCTGATACCATTTTTCACCCATGGCTTCTCAAAAATCTATGTTTGTGATTTCAGATATTTTGATATAAACGCTATTGATTTTTGTAAAGAAGTGGGTTGCACAGACCTGCTGTTTGCAATATCGTTGACGAGCTGTTCAACGCCTAGTAAGGTGGATTGTTTGAATAATATTAGGATACAGTAGAGTTAAGTGAGGAGTGGATTAAGTGAGGAGTGAGGAATGAGCATAGCAGACCAAAGTTAATTACAAGCATAAAGTGAAAATAAAGCACCGAGCGAAGCGAGAGATAAAGCGCACGCTCAAGCCCGGCGCTA
>OGRU01001591.1_pt1 | contig 16651 bp, 12 predicted proteins | sample 1553541 | NCBI WGS metagenome assembly OGRU01 (sample SAMEA2580068, study PRJEB22360) | human gut metagenome | biome: human gut; feature: human-associated habitat; material: faeces | place: Denmark | collected 2008/2010
TGTTTTGCGTCCTCGCCATACAGCTCAAAGAAATCCCCCACCTGAAACAGCACGAGGTCGTCCGGGTGGGCTTCCTTTACGGCATTGTAGTCATTCCATGCTGCACTTCGCGCTGCGGTCTGCCGCTGAAGCTGCTCAAAGCGCGCCTTTTCCTCCGGGGTCAGGAAACGGTCTTTGCGGATCAGCTCGGAGATACGCTTGGCGACGTTCGCCCAGTTCAGTTGAATTTCCGGGCAGTCCTGCTTTTTCAAGCTGACGCCCTTGCCGCTGTGATCCTCACCGCTGTGGGATGCGCCGGATACCGCGTGGGAGCGTCCCCCAATGCCGTATTCATCTTTCAGGAAATCCGCCTGCTCCCTGGGGCTGTGCTTTTCTTTGAAATAGGCATAAATACGTCCCTTGCCGCCCGCAATATTGCTGCCGCGGGTCAGGGTCGCGGCGATCTCGTCCTCGGTAATGAACCGCTGCACGGCGGGAATCTCCGCCATTTCGGTGCGGTACTCCCTGCGGGGCAGGGACAGCTCCCGCAGGCCCTGCTCGATTTTGTCCGGCTTGTGGTAATGGAAGCGCAGCAGGCTCCTGTCCTCCCGGCAGTCGGATCGGAGCTGTGCTAAATCGTCCATGAGGACTTCACGGAACGCAGGGTCTCTCAGCCGCTCGGCAAGCCGCGCCGTTTCCTCCGGGAAACCGCCGCCCCGCATATCCGACAGGCAGGAGAGATAGCCCTGCGCCCGCGCCTTTTCACTTAAATCCTGCCGTAGATACCAGATAGACTGCGCCAGCTCCGTGCGCTCATGCCCCGGCGCTTCCGCAAGCTCCACATTGGCGGCGTATTCGCCCTGAGTGAGAAGCTGCCCGATGCGCTCCGCCGCCTCCTGCCAGCTTACGACCTTTGCGGAGGTCAGGTATCTTGCCGCGTCCCCATTGGCGATGTGGATGCCGTCCTCGGCGTACCAGGCGGAATATCTGCCGTTCTCGGTGACGACGCCGTTGCCGCCGTGGAAGCTGCTTTGAAGAAACGCCGCGATTTCTTCCACGCTCTTGCCCTTGGAGAACTCCGTGGCGATCTTCATGCGGGCATAATCGGCGTTGCCCTCCATGCGCAGAATATGGTCGATATCCGACTGCGGGATGGACATGGAAAAAGCGGAGGGCGTGTAGCTCTCCGCTTCTGCGATATATGCGATTTGCTCTTCCTCCGTAGGGAACAGGCTCAGTTGGTATGCCTGCGGTATCGGAGGCTGCGCCGGTTCCGCTTCCGGCGCGTCATTGGTCAGTTGTATACCAGCTCGCTGAGAACGATCTCCTCGGCCTGCGCTTTCAGGCTGTTCATCAGCCCCACCCATTTCATCTGGTCGCGGGCTTTCAGCTCCTCCGTCACGCCCGCCGACTTCATCAGCTCCGGCATCATCTGCTCCAGCCTCCGGTTCGCCGTCTCGTCGATCTCCCGCAGGTGCGGGAACAGCTTCTCCGACAGCACCAGACGGCTGTAAAGCCCCGGTCTGTGCTCCTGAAGGTAGCTCCTGCGCAGTCTCCCGTACTTGCCCAGGGGTCTCGCGTCCTCCGGCGTCTCGCTCAGCGTCAGGTCGGGAATCAGGTAGTCCCCGTTCTTGGTGTAGGTCAGCTCTGTCATGGCTATGGCTCCTTTCCGCGAGTTTCTCGCGCTCGTAATTCTTGATGGTGACTTCGATCTGCCGCAGCACCTCTCCGTTGATCCTGCTCACCGCCGTGCCCAGCTCAGCGGCGGCTTCCGGGGTGTTGAAATCGAAGATGCTCAGGAAATCCTCATGCTCGAAGCGGTCGTCCGCTTCAAGCCCGCAGCGGGACATGAGCGAGTAGGCGATGCTGACGGCGGCGGCGCTTTGGAAGGCCGCTCCTACGTTGAACTCATCATACCCGTAAAGAAAGGAATCGTCAACGATGGCGAGGATATCCCGCTTATAGTCCCGCCAGTATTCCTCCGCAAGCTGAGACGCGATGCGCTCAAGCTGGTCGGGAAGCCCTCCTTTTCCGTCCACACCGTAGCGGCTTTCCAGCATGGCGCTTACCGCGTCCGCGTGTTCCTCCCGGTATTCCCACAGATAACGGCTCTTGGGAAATTCTCTGCCGCCCGTATCGGACACGTCGAACACATACCGAAGCCTCGGCCTTTCGCCGCTGCTGTCGATGAGAGCGATGCCCTTGGAGCCCCTGCGGACATACCGTCCCATCTTTTCGTTCCAGAAGTCGTACTCCGCGCAGGCGGTGGCGTCCGGACGCTGGGCGTGGATCATGACCTGCTCGGCGTAGGGGTATTTGTACAGCCTTGCGGCGGTGGTGAGAAAGCCCGTCCAGCCCCGGTAGCTGCCGGTGATCTGTCGCTGCGCCTCGTCCGCCATCTGCATATACGTTTGCAGCTTGCTCGGCATATTGCTCCTCCTTCATGGCATAAATTTAGAGCGCCCGGAACGGACGCTCTATGTAAGGGGCGGTATTCGGTTTTCAGTCGGGGACTATACCGCAGTCAGTCCCTCCGTGATTTGTTTGAAAAAGTCTGCGCTCCAGATATTCAGCACGGAGGAATCGTGAATGAACGGCTCCACATCCTGCCTTGCCTGTGCGTAATCGATACTGTCGAAGCGTTCCGCCAGCATCGCTTTGATTTTCGGCAAGGAACAGTCCGCATCGGCGGAAATATATCCGGAATCAATCAATCGTGCCCGAAGGTGTTTTTGATTGACGGCCGCACCCCTTGAAAGATAGAATACATAGTCGTAAAGATCCCTGCCCTTGATGCGGCTTTGCCACGCACGGCAGATGACCGCATGGATTTTTCCTGCGAATAGGGAGGGCATATCGTACAGCCGCACCTCATACGGCACGGGCAGCAGCCGGTATTTGTGCTCGAATGCGGCGAAGGCGGGCGGGTTAACGTCCACCTCGAACTTAATCTTGACCGCTTCATTCTTCGCCACGCTTCCCGCCACCTTTTCATCCGCGTAGAACAGCAGGAGATGTTCCTTCGTGTTCCCCTTCAGAAAGGCGGAGCGGATGGTGCTTTCTTTTGTCTTTTCCTTTTCCTGAATCTCCACGTTCAGCCCAAAGGCTTTCACTTCCTTCTCCAGCACGGGAAAGTAGGCCGTCAGGTCAAAGTCCAAATCCTCCGCTTCCAGCGAAAAATCCAGATCCTCGGAAAAGCGGTCGAGACCGTAGAAGATTCGCAGGGCGGTTCCGCCGTAGAACGCCGCTTTTTTGAAGAAGCCCGCACGGGACAAGCCGCAGAGCACGATCTCCTGCATGATTTCCTTCATGGCGTTCTTTCTGTCGTAGATATTCTCTACATGGTAGCTTTTCAGCATCTGTTCAATGGCGCTGTTCATGTCAAAGCCTCCTTAAAAGCGAGCAGAGCTTCTTTACGTTCGTAGAATGATACGCTCCGCTGTATTTGCAAACCTTATTTTCGTCCAGCTTCCCAATCTCCGATTCCTCAATCCGCAAATCCTCCGTCAGCAGCCGGAAAAGCTCCTGTGTGTTCGGCACGGGCGGCATAGTATAGAGCTGGTCGCACAGAGCCTTTTCCGGCTCTGCGATCCGATAGAAATAATCGCCCTCCTGCACGAGCCGAATCCCCAGCGGAAACGCCTCGGACGGCACATCCCGATAGGTGAAGGTTCCGAAGGGCGTTTCGTACTTCTTTTTCTTTTTCTTTTCAAAGGTGGCGCAGGTAACGGCATATACCGCTTCGGGAATCAGCCCGTAGCGGCTGAGGGCATATTCAAAGGAAATGTATGAAGGCCCGTAAATACTGCCCGCAAGCAGGTATGCAGGAGCGTTCCGGTCAGTTTCATATAGCCCCCTTGTAATGGGAAAGCATTCGCCCCGCTCCGCCATACGCGCCAACTTTGACTTCGGAGAACCGTATCCCTTCAATTCTTCCAGTAGCATTGCTGTTGTCTTTATCATATTTTCACCTCGCAGTCTTATTATACGCAACTATCCGGTGAAAATCAAGTGATTTCAAAAAATAGTGCGGATTCTTTCCTGCTCATTCTGTGCGTTTTCCGTGGATGTTACGCACTCGAACGGACATTTTTGTAAAGAGAAGGGCAAACCGCATCTATTGAACATTTTTGCGGATACACGCATTTTGTCCAACAATGCGGCAGTGCAGACAAGCGAAGCATCACCATCTATTTCCCAAAATCAATATTTTTTCGATTTTGGGAAATAGAATCGTGAAAGCAAAACGGGAGCGACCCGAAGGCCGCTCCCGCCGCATCCGCCTTATTCGTCCGTATCGAAGTCGGGAATTAGCTCCAGCTCCGCGAAGTCCTCATCGGTGATTTCGCCCAGCTTTTGCAGGGCGCTGTCGGTCAGCTCCCGCAGCCCGGCTTCGTCCTCGTCCAGATATCCGCGCATTTCGGTGAGGGCGGCAATCAGCCCGCTGCGGCTGTCGCTCTGGTAGATGCACATGAGGTTCATTTCATCATTGGTAAAATTCATCATAGCAGCTCTCTTTCCGCGCGCTTTGAACGCGCTGTCTTTTTCGGCTCGTTGACGGGAGGACAGAGCTTTGCCAGCACGGAGGGCTTCTTCTCCTGCCGTGACGCTTGCGCCTGTTCCCGGCGCGCCGCCTGCGCCAGCTCCATGAGGGAGACGGGCTTGCCGGACTTGGCCTGTTCCTCCAGCTCTGCCACGGTCTGCTTCGGCCCGTTGTTGATAACGCCGTCGATCATGCCGTAGTCGTCCTCCATGGCCATCTCCGCGTTTTTCAGATAGTTTTCCGGCTTGAGGAAGTCGGGCAGCGCCTTGAAGCCCCGGGAATCCACGTAATGACAGGATACCACGCCGTTCTGCTTCAGCGCCACGATGTCGCTGACGGACAAGGAGTGTCCCTTGAAATCCTCCGGGCGGCGGATGTTGAAGGTTTCATACAGCGCGTCCAACCTGTCCTGCGTATCGCCCCTGCGGTCGAGGCCGCCCGCGTAGACGGCGGCGTAATTTTCCTTTTCAATGGAAAGCCCCTTTTGTGCCAGATACTCGGCGTTCATAAAGCGGAGCTGCGCCGTATTATCATTATCCCGAAGCTGATAGATGGCAAAGCTGTCGGCGGGGTTACTGAGGAACGCCTTTTCATAGTCCGGCGGTGTAAGGCGGTCTTTGACCGTCTCCCATTCGGAGGCTTCCACGCCGAAGATACCGTCAAAGCTGCGGACTTCCTCTGCATCGAAGGCCATGGCCTCGGTGTTGTCGGTGTGAAGCATATACACGCTTACATCCCGTTCCATGAGCTCCAGCGCACGCTCCTTTGTCAGCGGCAGCATATTGGAATCGGTGTAGCCGTAGGCGTTCATGCTCTCAACAGAAATCGCGGGGTCGGGGACGCAGCCATTGTCCGGCGCTGTGACCGGCTCCGGCTCCTGCACGGCGATCTCCTGCACAGGCTGGGCGGTAAGGCTCTCCGTCTCCTTGTCCAGCCCGCGCTCCTTGCAGATTTCCGCATAATGCCGGTCGATATCCGTAATCAGGGAAGAAGATGTTCTGTTGATGGTCTCCAGCGATGCGCGAAGCTCGGTCAGCTCTCTGTCCTTTGCCCAGGTCGCCAGATACCCGAAGCTGTTTTCGCCTGTCTCAATGCCGTAATAGGCGCAGACGGCGAAGGAGATGCTCTCCGCCTGAATCTCCTCGGCGGCGCGGGAGAGCTTTGCCTTTTCCGGGTACTGTGCGTGCAGAAACTCCTTCACGGTCTGCTCGCCGCCCGTGAAGTTCAGCCCGTCCTCGCCTAAATAAAGAAAGCCCTGCTCCGGCAGCTCAATGGGCGCTGCTGTGATGACAGAGGCGGCGTGATTGACGGTGACATGGCTTTCAAGCGTTACCGGCATACCCGGATCGTAATCCGAGCCGCGCAGGTCATATACATACAAGCCCTCCGGCAGCTTATCCCGGTCGATGCGCCCGTTGGAGAACAGCGCGGGCTTGCCGAACAGCTCGATCTGCTGATACTTTTCCCCGATCCCGTCCTTATTGTGGAGCTTGGAGTGGGCGATCTCATGGACGGCGGCGCAGACCGTCTGTACCTCGCTCATGCCTTCTCTGAGGACAATGCGCTGTTTGTCCACGGAGAAGTAACCGTCCATATTCTCCGCCAGCTTCTCAAAGAAGATGGGGACGGGCGCGCTGCGGCGCAGAGCTTCCATGAATACCTCGTAATTCTGCACATCCCCCGTAAGGTTCGCCGCCAGCTCCGGCAGGGGTTTGCCTGCGGTCTGCTGCACGTCGAACACCACCACGGGCTTGTACATGGGGATCTGCACCGTCTTTTCCTCCGTGATAATATCGCCGTTCTCGTCCCGCAGGGGGAGTTTGGTGTCGGGGTCTAATTTCTGCTGCTCGATTTTCTTCTTGAAGGGCGTGGGGGCGATGATCTTAATGCCCTTTTCGCCCTTTTTGACGCTCCTTCCGAACTGATCGCGCCATTTGTTGAAGCCGGCCACATGGGTGGCGTCGGGGCGCTGCATATAGATGAGCATGGTGTTGTTGACGCTGTAGCGGTGAAAGCGGCTCATGGTGGCAAGGTACTGCCTGTATTTGTCGCTCTCAAACAGCTCCTTTATGCCCGTCTCGATGCTGTCGGTGATGTCCTTGAGCCGTTCCTTGTTGGTCTGTTTTTCAGCCATTTCGTGCATACCTCCTTTGGATCATGGTAAAAACAGCGGCTCCCGCAGGGGAATGAAACGCCCGTGCGGGAGCCTGCGAGGGTCATTTGGTGAAGTCCAGCTTATAGGAGGAACGCGCGCCGTCGTCCTCCAGCACGATGAATGCGTCGTAGGTCTTGCCGGTTTTCTCGGAGTAGATACCGCTGGCGTAGGCGCGTCCCTGCGTCAGGAGCGAGGAAGCCATCTTCTTCGTCAGGCTGATCTTCTTGGCGGCAAGGAAGCGGTTGTCCCGCCACAGCCCGAACTTGCAGCTCCGTCTCTCGCAGAAATAGCCGTTTTTGCTCTCCGTGACCTCTGCGCCGCAGCGGGGGCATTTGCCCACAACGGGTCTGCCGGAGGGGAACAGCACCTCCGCGCCGTCCACAGGCGCAGCGTCCCGAACCAGCGCTGCGACCATATCGCAGATGCCGGCAAGGAACTCGTCCGCGCCCAGCTCGCCGCATTCGATCTCCTTGAGGCGGTGCTCCCATTCGGCGGTGAGCAGCGGGGACTGGAGCTGTTCGGGCAGCACGGTAATGAGGGAAACGCCCGCTTCGGTGGGAACGAGGCGAACAGCCTTTTTCGCCTTTCTGCGCTCTGCAAAGCCCGTGGCCACCAGCTTTTCAATGACCGCCGCCCGGGTCGCGGGAGTTCCCAATCCCTTTCTCTCGGCATCTTCCGGCATATCCTCCTTGCCCGCCGTCTCCATGGCCGACAGCAGCGTATCCTCGGTGAAGTGCTTTGGCGGGGTCGTTCTGCCCTCTTTGACCGCGCAGGAGGAAACGGGAAGCGACTGTCCCTCGGAAAGCTCCGGGAGGGCCTTGTCCGTAAGCTCCGCATCCGCATATGCTTTCCAACCGGGCTGAATCACCGTTTTCCCCTTGGCGGCAAAGGCGTTCCCGCCGCAGTCCAGCCTTGCCTCGGTCTCCAGACAGACGAAGGGCGCGCTGACCGCCATAAGCACCTGGCGGGAAACAAGGCGCAGCAGCTCCCGTTCGCCTGCGGGCAGCGCCTCCAAGTCCGTTTCACCCGCTGCCATCGTGGGAACGACGGCGTGGTGGTCGCTGACCTTTTTGCTGCTGCACACCTGCCCCGAACAGACGGCTGCGGGCGGCTCCGTGCCGCAGACGCCCGCACAGCACAGCGCCAGCGCGTTTACGCCGCCCTCCATATCGTCGGTGAGATAGCGGCTGTCGGTGCGGGGATAGGTGCAAAGCTTCTTTTCGTAGAGACTTTGCAGATAGTCCAGCGTCTGCTGCGCCGTGTACCCAAGCAAGCGGTTCGCATCCCGCTGGAGGGTGGTCAGGTCGTAGAGCGCCGGGGCTTTCTCCGTCTTTTCCGTCTGCACGACGGAGGTAACAGCGGCGGTTTTGCTGTTGCAGTCCCCGGCAACCCGCTCCGCCTCTGCCTGCTCCTTCATGCGTTCGCCTGCGGCGGAGAAATCGCCGAAGCCAAGATTGACAGTGTAGAAGGTTTCAGGCTGAAAGGCGTTGATCTCCGCTTCCCGCTGCACCAACAGCGCAAGCGTGGGCGATACCACGCGCCCCACGTTCAGGGTGCGGTGATACATCACGGAAAACAGGCGGGTGGCGTTGATACCCACCAGCCAGTCCGCCTTGCTGCGGCAGAGGGCGGAGGCGTAGAGGTTGTCGTACTCCGCGCCGTCGCGGAGATTGTCAAAACCATGGAGGATAGCCGCATCCTCCATGGAGGAGATCCAGAGCCGCTTTACGCGCTTGCGGCAGTTGTTGAGATTATACGCCGTGCGGAAGATCAGCTCGCCCTCGCGCCCGGCGTCGCAGGCGTTGACGACCTCGCAAACGTCCTCTCTGTGCATGAGGGTGCGCAGGGTGTTCATCTGCTTCTGCTTGTCCCTCGCCACGGTGTACTGCCAGCTATCCGGCAGGATGGGCAAGTCCTCCCTTCGCCATTTGCCGTACTTTTCGTCGTAAGCGTCCGCATCCGAAAGCTCCGCAAGATGCCCGAAGCACCAGGAGACGAGGTAGCCGCCGCCCGAAAGAAAGCCGTCCTCGCGCCTGCCTGCGCCAAGAACGGCGGCAATGCTCCTTGCCACGGAGGGCTTTTCACACACAACAAGCCGGTAACAGGTCGTATTCATCATTGGTTTTTGTCCTCCTCACTGTCAGCAGTGTTTTCATCTTCAAACTCGTAATCCTCTTCTTCCTCGTCCTCGCCGTAGTCGTAATCGTCCAGATCGTCCGCCCCACGGGTGTCGGCCTTGGGCTTGCGGAGCTTGAACCAGTACAGCGCACCGCCTCCGCCCAACAGGAGCAGGAGGACGACCACAATGAGCCCCGCACCGCCGGACTTCTTTTCGGGCGCGGTCTCCGCAGGCTCGGCGGGCTGTGGCGTGGGTTCCGTCACTTCCTTACCCGCGCACTCGCTCATATTGGTTCTGCACACCTTGCAGCCCGTGTTGATTTTGCCCACGGCGCATTTGTCCGTGCAGGAGCAGGCGGGGACGATGCTCTCGCCGTCCTTGGTCAGCGCCAGCAGGTCGGCCTCGTCCACAAGATTCAGAAAATGGACGTTCTCATTGCCCTTATCGTCCCGGTCGATGATGAGATAAAAGGTGTTGCCGCCCTTGGTCGTCACGGTGATGAACTGCTTGCCTGCGCCGAAAGCGGAGCCGATATCGTCCATGAGCGTCAGGTTGCCGTCCGGGGTCAGGGGCGCGGAGCCTCCGGCAGCGGCGTAATATTGCAGCAGTATCTCCAACAGTCCCGCAGTATCCGTGTCGTTCTCACCGCCTCCCGCAGAGGTGTTGAGAACCTCAAGGTATTTGCCGTATACATAGCCTGTCTGCTCCGGCACGACCACCTTGTACCAGCCGTTGCTTTCCTCCAGCACCTTCACCTCCGCGCCGTTGAGCAGACGCCCGATCACGGTGTAATCCGTGCCGGGGCCGGTGCGCAGGTTCAAATAGGTGCGGACGTTGACCACCTTTCCGGCCTGCTCCCGTTTGGCGGGAAGCGTCCAGCTCCGTTCCCCGATGGTCACGGTATGGCTTCCGTCCGCATTTTCGGTCACAAGCACGGTCAGGGTCTGTCCGTTTGGGGTCTGCTCACCGGTATTCGTATTCTCCGGCTGTGTGGTTGCAGTTGGGGTTTCCATGGTCGGGTCGCCCATTGTCGAATCGACCATATCGCCGCCTGCATAGGCCGTAACGGAAAAGACCGTCATGCAGAGCACGACGGCCAGCGTCACGGCAAAAAATCTCCATTTATTCTTCATCCGTAAAATCCTCCGTTTTTCTGTATTCGTCGGGCAGCGCCGCCGTGGGACGCTTTTCCAGCATCGCCATCAGCGCCGCGAGCTGCTCGATGGTCAGCCCGTTCTCGCGGACGATGCCCACAATATCCGTGTTTTCCAGCTTCAGAATCTGCTCGTCCAGGGCTTTGAGCCGTGCGGTCAGCGATGTGAGCTTTTCCGCCAGCTTCTCGCGCTCCTGACGCAGCTTTTCAAGTCGCGGGTTCATAACATCCTCCTTTTTGCGTTGATATGGTTGTTGTTAAGGTAATCTGCCAAACTGGAGAAAATGGCTTCGCCAGTAGCTCGTGTCGATGGAAGCGTAGTGAATGGGGTCGCCGCAGTGGAGCATCCTGTTATTGCCCACATAGATGCCCACATGGGACGCGCCTGCGGTGTCGTAGGTCTTTTCAAAAAAGATCAGGTCGCCGGGACGGGCGCTTTCCGGGGAGACATAGGCGCACATGCCCCGCAGCCCCTCCGCGCCCAGCCTGCCGAAGCTCCAGTGCAGGCCGCAGTTGTTGTAGACATACGAAACGAAGCCGGAGCAGTCGAAGGAGGTGGCGGGCGAGCTGCCGCCCCAGATATAGGGGTAGCCCAGATACTTCTCCGCTTCCTTGATGATGGCGGCGAACTGCTCGTCCGCCAGCGCTTCCGGGGGTATCTCGTACTTCTCATACTGGGTGTGGTAGTACCGGTTCACATACGGGGAGCCGGGGAACAGGTCGGGGCGGTTGCCCAGCACGCTCATATACACGGCGTACATGGAGAGCTGATCGTGGGACATGATATGCACCGGCACATGGGAGAGGTTGAAGTTTTCCAGCTCCACATGGCAGATATAGTAGGTGTAGGGAACCTCCGCCTCGTACTCGTAGCTTTGCAGATTGCCGTTTTCGTCGGTGTAATAGCCGATATGCGTTTCGGTGCGGTATCTGGTTTCCTTGGTGACGGTTTCCGTTAAGATATACTGCTTTTCAAACAGCGTCTCCAGAACCCCGCCTATTTCGTCAATCGTCCATTCTCCGCCCTTGAGGGCGGTAATCATGGAAATGAGCACATAGGGGTCGTGCTCAATCTCGTCCAGGTCGAAGTGGTACTCGTCGTAATCGTGGGTGCGTTCGTAGCTGTTCAGGTATTCCCGCAGCTCGTCCTCCATGGCGCAGTAGGCGGCTTCCGCCGCCAGCATATCCGCATCCTCCAGCGGATAGGTGGAGGCCGCAATGCCGGACGCCCCGCCCTGAAACAGCGTGGAGCAGGAGGAAATGCAGGTCATGAGCAGCAGTATCGCGGCGGCGACGCCGCCCGCGATGAGGAAGCCCTTCTTGTGCCGGACAAAAAAGCTGCCGGCCTTTTTGCTTCCCTCGGCGGCGCGCTTTGCCGCCTTCGCGGTGGTCTCGGACGCTTTGACGGTATTCCTTGCGCCGTTCCCCGCTTTTGCGGCGGCGTATTCCTTTTTAATGGCCTGCTTCTGCTGCCAACGGGAATAGGGGTTGGAAGCCCTGCCGTATTCCTGCTCGTATTGTTTGTTCAGCGCCTTGAGATTGGCTTTGTCTGCGGCGGCTTCCGCCTTGTCCGCCCTGCGGTAGGGCTTTTCCGCATGGGAGCGGTGCGCCGATTCCGCAATGCGCCAGGTGCGCTCCGCCGTCTCGGTCAGGGTGTTCGCCGCCTCCGTGCCGGGGTTGTCGTCGCCCTCCTCCCGGAGCTTGCGGTGGACTGCGCTGCGGACGGTATCCAGCGGCGCTTTCCTTGCGGCGTGCGCCAGCTTGGAGGGCGGACGCTTTTTGTCCGCCTCCTCAAAGAAAAGGCGCGTTATGACCTTGCCGCTCTCACTGTCCACAACGCGCTTTTTGACCTTAACGGTTTTCCTGGGGACTTTCGCTTCGGCCTTTTCCAGCTTAACCGCCGCCCTGTCCGCCTTGCGGACAGCTCGTTCCAGCTCCGGCAGGGCACGTTCTTCCTCGGTGAAAATCAGCCTTGGCGAGCGTTTTGCCATATTCATCACCTCCTGATGGGACTGCTGATGGATTAAAAGCGTTATTCAAACAGAATTTCATCCGTTCTCTCCAGAAAATGCCGCTTGCCCGCCGGGGTGATGAGGGTATAGTGTCCCAGCTTGCCGCGCTCGGTGTAGAAGTCCCTCACCAGAAACAGACCGGCGCTCTTTTTGACCGCACGGGGAAAGAGCTTGCGGTTCTTGTCCCGAAACAGATACTTCTTTTCCTCCAGATACCGGGTAAACTGCTTTTCGGGAACGCCCAGCTCCTTGGCGGTGGTGCGGATATTGGTGCAGTCCGCAGGGTCAACAAAGGCGTCGTAATACTCCGCCTTGGGGAGGGCAAGCCGGAGACGGCGGTTCAGCTCCCGGTTTCGGGCGTTTTCGCTGCGCAGGCGGTTCAGGTACTCCGGCACGGCCTCGGGGTGCGCCTCCAGCGCATCCAACAGGCTGTCCGTCATATACGCGCCGTGCTTGCGGATGGAGGGCAGCACCTCGGCCGTCACCCAGCGCTTGAACTTCTTTGCGCGCTCCAGCTTGCTGGAGAGGATGAGACTGTAAAGGCCGGATTCGCTAATAAAGATAGGTTTCTGACCTCTGCCGATGGGGTCACGAATCGTTACCCCATCCAATTTATCCTCCCCATCAACATGGTCGAGCAAGGCTTTTCGGTGGTTGCTGTAACCAAGGCTGGAAGCCACGTCTTTACCGACAAACCACGGGTCGCCGTCGATCAGGATGCTGCGTACAGCTCCGAACTCCGGGTTTTCAAAGATCATCAGATTGTTATTCATATTCGCACATCCTTTCTCGTCTCTATTCTGACTGCACCTGCTCCGAGAGCTTGGTCGTGATGATTTTGTACAGCTCCGTATCCTTGGGAAAGCGGTCTACGAAGGGCAGGATCACGCTGCCGTAGAACAAAAGCCCCTCGCCCTCGGCGGATTGGGTCACATACGAGAGCTGATGGGGCGAGATGTTGAGCTGCTTCGCCAGAATCTGCCGGTCGCCGGAAGCCTGGTTGAGCATATACACATAGTCGGAGTTTTCAAAGATGTTCTCCACCTCACGGCTGGAGAGCAGGTCTTTGACGTTCTGGGTGATGCCCGTGGGAACGCCGCCCCACTTGCGGAAGCGCTTCCATATCTCCACCGTATACGCGGCGGTCTGCTCCTCCTTCAGAAGAAGGTGCATTTCGTCGATATAGTAGCGGGTGGACTTGCGCTGCTCCCGGTTAATCGTGACGCGGTTCCACACCGCGTCCTGCACCACCAGCATCCCGATCTTTTTGAGCTGCTTGCCCAGCTCCTTGATATCGAAGCTGACCACGCGGTTTTCGATATTCACGTTGCTGCGGTGGTTGAACACGTTGAGTGAGCCGGTGACGTAGATTTCCAGCGCCGTGGCGATATATTGCGCTTCCTTTTCATCCTGCCTGCGAAGCTCGTTGTACAAGTCCTCTAAAATAGGCATCTTTTCCGGGCGGGGGTCGCTCAGGTACTCCCGGTAAACAGAGCGCACACAGCGGTCGATGATGGTCTTTTCCACCGGCATGAGGCCGTCCTTGCCGCCCACGATCAGCTCGCACAGGGAGAGGATGAAGTCGGATTTCAGGCTCAGCGGGTTTTCGTCGTCGCTGTAATTCAGGTTCAAATCCATGGGGTTCAGGTAGTCGGTGGAGGTGGGCGAGATCTTCACCACCTGCCCGTGCAGGTGCTCCACCAGCGGCCCGTACTCCGCCTCCGGGTCGCAGATGATGATATCGTCATTGGTGACGAGGAACACGTTGGCGATCTCACGCTTGGCGGAGAAGGACTTGCCGCTTCCGGGCGTGCCTAAGATCAGCCCGTTGGGGTTTTTCAGCAGCTTTCTGTCTACCATGATGAGGTTGTTGGAAAGGGCGTTCAGCCCGCAGTACAGGGCTTCCTTGCCGTCCTGAAACAGCTCCTGGGTGGTAAACGGCACAAAAATCGCCACGCTGGAGGTGGTCAGCCCCCGCTGGATCTCGATCTGGTTATATCCCAGCGGCAGCGCGGACATGAAGCCCTCCTCCTGCTGAAAGTCCAGCCGCGTGAGCTGGCAGTTGTACTTCTGGGCGATGGAGCCTGCCTGAAAGACGTTGTTGCCGAGGCGCTGCCTGTTGTCCGCCACGTTCACCACAAGGAAGGTCAAAAGGAACATACGCTCGTTGCGGCTTTGCAGCTCCTGCAAGAGCTTTTTCGCCTCATTGCCGTAGGTGGCGAGGTCGGAGGGGATAATATCCATATCGTAGCCGGAGCGCACCGCCTTTTTCTGCTCCTCAATGGTCATCTTCTGCAAATCGGTGATCTTGCGCTTGATGGTCTTGATGGCCTTCACCTGATCCACGGACTGGACGTGCATACTGACGATGAGGGAGCTTTCCATATCCAGAAAATCCGCCAGCATCCGGTCGTTGAGCTCCGGCGCCAAAATCTGCAAGAAGGATACGCAGCCGGTCTTGCTGCCCACGCCGAAGCTGCTGCCGGTCTTGAACTCAAAGGCGCTGGGCGCGATGAAGTCCTTCACCGACAGCCCGGAGGGAGCCAGCCAGTCCCACGAAAAGCGGAAGGGCTGCGGCTCGTCCATGTGGAGCATCCCGTGCAGCAGGCGCAGGCGCTCCATTCCGTTCAGGCTCTCCGCCGTCACGCCCAGGCGGCGGAAGTTGTTGAGGATATCCGTCTCGATACGCTCCAATCGGGGCTTTGCCGCTTTCAGGCTGTCCGCCTCCACGCCGAAGGTCAGGTACTTGGTCTTGATCAGCCCGTTGTTGCCTCTGGCAAGCTGGCTTTGCAGCATCCCGGTGTACTCGGTGCGGAGCTTGTCAAAGCAGTCGCCCTGCAAGGGGATGGCGATGCGCCGGGCGTAGGTATCCCGCGTGGCGGAGAGGTTGATGAAGGAGAGCTGGAAGCGAATGGAGGAATCAAAATAGTTGAGGAAATCGCACCAGCCGTCGAAAATGGCGGTCTTGTCCTCGTTCTGGTTGAGCTGGTAGTTGATATCCTGAAACTGCACGGTTTTCGTGTAGTAATTGTCCGTCACGCGGCACACGCCGTCGGGGTACATCCGCTGAAAGGGGATGCTGTCCTGGGCGGACTTCTTTCGCTTATCCTGACGCTTGGCTCTTGCAATCGCCGCGTCGATCTGCTTTCGCTCGGCTCGTGTGAGCTTTCTTGCGGGGGTTTTGTTTGTGGACAATCGCGTAGACCTCCTTATCCAAAATATCCTGCCGGTTCAGCAGGTCGTAGAAATTGTTCGTCCTGTACGGGCGCTGTTTGGGGCGCAGGAAGCACACCTGCACGATGTTGCGGATGAGCTTCTCCGGCGGCTGACCGTTCTTTTCATACATGGCCAGCAGGAAGAAGGGCAGCATGACCAGCATCATGCAAAGAGCCGCCGCGCTGCTGCCGATATGCCCCTTGAGCAGAAAGAAAAGCGGTACGCCGATGAGCGCGCCGCCGCCGAAGCACAGAATCTGCCGTTTTGTTAAATTGAACATGACCTTGGTTTTCACCGCGTTCAAGTCCTTGGGTACGGGAACGTATGCCAAATTTCATCACCTCCGTCAGTGAGCGTGGAACAGGCTCCTGGCAAGGGAGCTCGTCTTAAACAGCGTGAAGCACAGCAGCACCGTATACCCCATGCACGTCCATATGGCCGCCGAGACGCTGCTCTCCACCACGATGTTCTGAATCAGCACCGCGTAGATCGCCACGCAGACGATGATGAGGAAGCCCTGAAACCCCAGCGCCAGCAGGCTTCTGAGGTAATTCTGGCCCATCTGCCCCCATTCACGGTTGACCATGGTCGCCATAGGGATGGGTGCAATGGAGGTCACGCAGTAGATTTCGATCATTCTGCCGTAGCAGATGATGAAGATGCAGATGGTCAGCGCCCACATGGAAAGATGCACGACCACGGACTCCAGCCACAGCCCCAGCAGCGACCAGACCTCCATTTCCGCAAGCGCTGCTTCAAATCCCGCGATATGCTCGTTGAACGTCAGAGACGTGTCCGATATGATGATGCCCGACGCGCTGTTTACGACGCTCTGAGCCGCTTCGAACACGCCCATGACGATGTTCCATGTGTTGGTGACGATGAGCACGGCGCAGGCGGTCTTAAATATCCATTTGAAGAACATCCAGGTGTCCACGTCGTGCATGTTGTTCTTTTCCGTAATGAGCTGAATCAGCTCCAGCGTCATGACAAAGGCCAGGACGACGCCCGCGATGGGCAAAATCACATTGTCCGACAGCGTTCGGATCATGCCGTAGACGCCGCTGTTCCAGCCCTGGGGCGTAGCGCCCACCTGTCCGGCGATGCCCGCCACGCGGCTGTTCACGTTGTCAAACAGTCCGTTCACGTTGTCCATGATGCCGCTGACCAGCAGCTCCTTCAGCCATTCGGTGAATTTCTGCCATATCAAATCCAATGGGCTTTACCCTCCTTTCCCGCAGCGCCCGCCCAGAGGGGCGGACGCCGCGAAGGATTTGTGCGGGCGATTAACCGAACAGGCCTTTGAGCAGGGGTACGAGGATAACGCCGATGAGTGCCACGCCGCCCCCGGCCATGAGCTGTTTCATGCCCTGGGATTTCGCTTGTGTGTGGTAAAGAAGCAATAGAAGTGTAAAATTTTTTGCCGTTCCTATCCGGCACTTGCGCAAGGTGTCGGATAGGTCGGGCATTATTC
>OGRU01001611.1_pt1 | contig 16557 bp, 13 predicted proteins | sample 1553541 | NCBI WGS metagenome assembly OGRU01 (sample SAMEA2580068, study PRJEB22360) | human gut metagenome | biome: human gut; feature: human-associated habitat; material: faeces | place: Denmark | collected 2008/2010
ATGGACCCCATGCTGGAAATGCCCATGTAATCGGACAGACCGCCCATATTTGCTGTGGCCCAACGTGCCGCCGCCATGTACACAACAATGCCAAGGCCGAGCGCTGCGACCATTTTAATGCCACGCACCAATATCTGCAGAAAAGAACGCTGTCCTTCCAAACAATCAAACAGCAGCGTCCCCACCATCAACACCGTTGCCACTGGAAAATAGCTTTGATAAATACCCATGGATAAAATTAAAAGTACGGCACTCAGAGGCAAGCCTGCTATTGGAAAACGCGACACGGCATACGCCGCACAAGCTGCCAAAAACAGGCCAAAAAAATACGCATCGGCCGTAAACATATATGTAAACGTTGAAGCAACCGTAGGAAAAGATACCAGAAGTGCCGATGTAAGCACACAAGCCACAGGACGATGAATGCGAAACAACGCCGTCGTAATGCATGCTGTTCCTGACAGGCAAAGCAAACTCAGCACGCCAATCAGCCATGGCATACTGAAATCCCCATCCCATTGAAGCACCGTTGGCAGAAACCATCGCCCAGACTGGGTGCCGTAGTCACACTGAAAAAGATGATAAATATCATCGTGGTTTGGCAGCTTATTGGTCAACATATAGAGATGCGCCACCATCCCCAAAATAAACGCCGAAAAGAACGTCCATTTTGTATATGAAGGAACGCTTTTGCGCAAACGCTCAAATGCCAATTCCGGTGTCAGAATCATCGGCGTTCCTCTCCTTTCTCACTTCTGCTTTCGCAGGTATGTGCAACCAGGTACCGCGGGCGCTCCTTGGTTTCAATATAGATCTGCGCAATATAATAGCCAATAATTCCTAAACTAATCATGATAATACTGCCAATCAGCAAAAGCAAGATAATCACTGTTGTAAACCCATCAGCTGCCAGTCCTCTGGCCCAGCAAACCAGGGTCTGTATGCTGAGAGCCAGTGCCAACAAAAGGAAAATGCCGCCAATAATGGTCACAATCTGCATCGGTGCGGAAGAAAAGGCCGAGATGTTCGACAATGCATAACGAAACAGCGACAACGTTGAAAAGTGGCTTTTTCCGATCGTTCGTTCTTCAACCGAAAATGGCACATCAATCGAGCGAAAGCCCACCCAGCCAACCAGGGCACGGAAAAAAGTTTTTCGCTCCGGCAACGCCAACAGCGCGTTCACGACACGACGGTCCATCAATTTAAAGTCAGAAGAACGGCTCATATCAATTTTTGCCGCATGACTCATCATTTTGTAAAAACATTTCGCCGCAAAACCATGCGCTGCACTTTCTTCCCCACGGTCTTCCTTTACGCCATTGACCACTTCCCAGCCATCCTGCCACAGTGCATACATTTCCACAAGTTTCTCCGGTGGATGCTGAAGGTCACAGTCAATCACTGCGCAGCAATCACCCTGCGCCATGCTCAAACCTGCAAAAATGGCGGCCTCTTTACCAAAATTACGAGAAAAACTTAGGCCGTGCACGGCCTCGTCGTTCTCATGTGCCGCTTCAATCTCGTCCCAGGTACGATCCTTTGAGCCATCATCTACAAAAACAAGTTCGTACGGAATATCCGCACCGTTTAATACATCACGAAGGCGCTGCGCCGCCGCAAGTACCAGCCCTTCTTCATTATAGGCGGGCACAATAACTGACAGCATCGCTCACACCCCTTTCTTGTAAACCAAAAGGCCGGTTAAATAGTTAACCACCACAACAATGACACCAACGATGATTTTTGACAGGTACTCGCCCATTCCGGCCCATTCCACCATCACAGCCAAACACACGGTTTCCAAGCCCAAGGAAAACAGTCTCGAAAGAACGAACGCTGTAGCCTCGCGGATGCTTCTCTGCGATGTAGAACGATACACCCAGGCACCATTAGCAAAATAAGCAAACGCCACCGCACCCGCCCAAGCCAAAACATTGCCAAGAATGTAATGCACGCCTATAAAATTAAGCAAAAAATACAGCACATAGTTGATCAATGTAGTCATGCACCCAACGATCAAATAATGCCATTGTTCTTCATATTTTTTGAGCAATTTTCTATAATCCACTCATTCACCCCCGAAAAGCGGTGTTGTCATAGCTCTGGCTAACACGCCACATTTTCATTTCTACCGATGGTTATGTTTAGCTTAACACGACCATGCTATCACAATCAAGCAATCCACAGGGATCTAAAACAATCTTTATAGATATTTAAGAAACAACACAAACTCACCTTTTGGGTGTAATTTTATTCTAACATACCAACGATTTGTTACAATGTTGTCCAACGACACTGACATTGCATTGTGAAAACCAAAAACGCAACCTAACAAAGATTTACAACTTCTGGACATCGTCTCCATCGCTTTCCGAATCACCGATTTCAGCTTCTTTTTGAAAGGATACACAGAGACACCATTTCAAAAATCGTTGTTCGTCAATAGGCACCTTTTCTGCCCAAAGAAAAACAGCCCTGTATTTACTCGACATGCTCGTAAATACAGGGCTGTTCGCCATCTTTGCAAAAAACACTCCTATGGTCACTGCGCGTTCAGCGTATCCACGATGGCCTGATCTTGAATGCGTCGCACCGGCTTGCGCACAGCGACGATGACTGCCAACACCATGACAAAAAGAATGGTCAACAGTTCCTGCCATGGCAGGCTCCAGTCGCTGCCAAAGATTTTTGTCAGCAGGCTCTGACTCAGTGCCCAGTTGCCTGCCACACCGAGGAGGCTGCCCAGCACGCCGCCAAGAACGGTGTAAGTCGCAGCCTCCGCAGCAACCATCTTTTTCAACTGACGATCGCTGAGCCCCAGGGCACGGAACACACCATACTGCTGGGTGCGTGCGGCAACGCTCATAGAAATGCTGTTAATGATGTTGAACACGGTGATCAGCGCAATAATGACAAGAAAGCCGTAGATAAAGAGACAGAAACAATAATACGTGCCGCGGGCGCTGGCGTTGCTCAAACGGTCATCGACAAAGACAGCATTGCTGCCAACCAGCGAACGAATCGCGTTGACACTGGCATCGCTGACGTCGTTGGCGAGCTGCACATTAATAATCGCGTAACCACTTTCATCGCTAAGCGCTTTGAAGGTCGCCTCAGAACAAATCAGTGCGCCAAAATCGGCGATACTGGAAACCGGTGCCTGCGACAGCACCCCCACAATTTCCACCGTCTGCTGTTTGCCAGCGACCATCAGCGTCAAGCAGTCGCCAACCTTGAAGGGATGGCCCGGCTCATAAACCGCCAGCACAGCATTTGGCTGCGTCTCGACAGCTTCCAAGTCTCCTTCCAACAAATAGTCATCGACCCAAGCCAACTGTGTCGCCTCAAGGCTTGCCAAATCGGCCGTACCACTTTCCCCCTGAGCCACGGCCGAAAGTCCGTTGATCTGCATGCGCCCAAAAACCGCTTCTACACCCTTCTGCTCAGCAATGTCATCGACAAGCGCTGGTGAGAGCGTACAGCTGTTGTCCTGCGAGAGAATGGATACATCAGCGGTCCATGGCTTCAGCGGTGTCAGCGAGGTTTGCATCATATCCACAGCCACCGAAAAGCAGAGAAAAAGAACGATGCTGAAGGCAAAGGAGCCCGTCATGAGCAGCAGGTTTTTGCGGCTGGCCCTGGCATGGTGAATGCCAAGGGCCGTTTCTACACGAAAATGACGCGTGCTGGCTACGCTGCGTGCCGGCATTTGATCGGTGGCGCTGCCGCTGACTGCGGTCAAAGGCGACACTCGGGCAGCTCGTTTGGCGGGCGAGCGGGCCGCAAAGAACACCGTAAGAAAGCCTAGAACAACGCCAGCCGCAATGCTCGGCAGGCTCACCGCAAACACCGGCATGGTGGCAAAATAGCCTGGCGCCAGGTAACGCAGCACAGCGCAAAGGATCCAAATCAGCACCACCCCAATGAGCACACCACAGGGGATGGCAAAACGACACCAGCGCAGCGCCTCACGCCGCACCAGCCGCATCACCTGCTTGGGCGTCGCGCCCAAACATCGCATCATGCCATAAAATTCCGTGCGCTGCGCCACATTTGCATTTAGGCTTGAAGCAATCATAAGTATGCCAGCAATGAGAACCAAAACGCCTAGCACCAGCGCAGCACCATAAATCTGAATCATCTGTGAGCTGGAACTTTGGCCATAAAGGCCGAGCAGCTTAACATTTTCCAGCACCTGCTCATCGTCCAGCTGAAAAGCCTCCTTGATAGCGGAAATGCTGTAGCGCGCAAACAACGGCTGTTTGAACTGCACATATAAACCGCTGTTGACGTCATCGAGGTTGGTGTTTTCCAGACTGGATGCGTCCAGTCCTTTTGCAGCTGCGTAGGCTGTGCGAAAAGCAGCCGTATTGAGAAAGGCACCCATCCCATCACGCGACATAGTTTGTGCCGAATCCCGGCAAAAACCGGACACCATATAATGTAGGCTGCCACCATTCGGCGCCGCAATCGTCACCTCATCGCCAATGGCCAGACCATACACATCGTGGGCATTTTGTGTGAGCATCACATCGTTTGCCGTTTGCGGAAACGTCCCCTCGACAATGGCATCCTGCAGGATGTCGGTCATCATGACTTCCTCACAGCCACAGACAATGATGGATTGGCCGAAGAGCGTATACGGTGCCGCTTCCTCATAAGGAATCACCCCATAGCGCGAGGCCGCGGCCACCTCCGGCCGTTCAGCAATGAGCGTGGCTTCCTCGTCGGTGATATCAAGCACACCAATGTGAAAATTGCCGTCGTCTTGCTCCAGCTGCGTGATCTGGGCGCGAATGTACATGTCTGCCATGCCGAAGATGGCCGTTACCAGAAACACCGCCAACACAATGCAAGCCACCGACATGCGATTTTGGCGGCGGCGCACCTTCGCTGTCAGGGGAACAAGATCAAGATAACTTTTCATTGCTCTTCCTCCCCAGATCAGTGAGCACTCCATCGGACACTCGCAGCACCCGGTCCACCGACGCCGTCAGGCTGGCGTTGTGCGTGATCATAAGAATCGTCTGCTGATAATGGCGCGACGCCTGCGTCAGCAGGTCAATGACCTCTCGGCTGTTTCTGCTGTCCAGATTACCAGTCGGCTCGTCCGCGAGAATAAGCTTCGGCTTTGTAATCAAGGCGCGGCCGATCGCCACGCGCTGCTGCTGACCACCGGAAAGCTGGCTTGGCAAATGTTGACGGCGCGACGTCAGCCCCAAAATCTGCAAGATCTCGTCAACCTCCGCCTGCCGCGGGCGCTTATAATCCAGCAGCAGCGGAAAAATAATGTTCTGCTCCACGTTCAGCTCCGGCACCAGCTGGTAGGATTGAAACACAAAGCCAATGTTTCGGCGTCGGAAAATGGTGCGCGCTTCTTCCTTCATCGCAAAAAGATTTTGTCCGTCAATGCGAATCTCACCGGAAGTGGGCGTATCCAAGGCGCCAACGCAATGCAGCAGCGTTGACTTACCAGAGCCGCTTTCGCCAATGACGGCGGCAAATTCGCCTTTCTCCAGGCTGAACGAAACATCGCGAAGCGCCTCCACCTTTGTCTCGCCGCTGCCATAGGTTTTGCAGAGATGGTTTACGTTTAATATTTCCATTATCATCATGCCTCCTTTCTTCAAAGGATAGCAAACAAAGCTTACAAGGCAGTGACTGGCAAGCTTACATTTTTGTAAGCTCACCTGCGCCACAGGCTGGAAACGACACTGTAAACACGGTGCCTTCCCCAGGCGCGCTGGCCACGTTCATGGTGCCGCCCTGGCCGTCCACAATGGCTTTGGCAATCGGCAGCCCCAGCCCCACACCTTGATGGTCGCTGGTCTGCGGACTGCGATAAAAGCGCTTGAAAATATGGTGCAAATCCTCGGCCGCAATGCCTTCCCCGTTGTCAGCAACGGTGATCCGAAGCAAGGCTGGAGTTTCTTCCCAGCGCACCCGCACCTGGCCACCGCCCGCCGTGTGATCCAGCCCATTTTTAATCAGATTGCCAATGGCCTCAGCGGTCCACTCTGAATCGCAACAGCACAGGGCATCAGTGGCTCCTTCCAGCGACAGAGTCTTGCCTTCCTGCTTGGCGCCAGTTACAAAAGGCTCTGCCGCCTGTGCCATGAGAGCGGCCATGTTCTGCGGCCTGCGTACGAAAGCGACGCTCCCTGCATCCAGCCGCGTCACCTTAAGCAGCGATTGAATGAGCTGCTCCAAACGCTCCAACGCCCGCTCCGATTTTTCCGAAAACGTGCGCACAACCTCGACATGTTCTGGTTCTCCAGCGATGATTTCGTTGTACATGTGCAGCGCCGCTAACGGCGTTTTGACCTGGTGCGAAATGTCTGAAATCATTCCTTTGAGAAAGTCCTTCACCTGCAGCTCATGCTCGCCCTTTGCCTGCAGCGACAGCGCCAGCTCTTCCACCGCACCAAAAAGCTGATACAGTGCCCCATTTTCATGCTGTGGCAAATGGCGTTCAAAATGCCCCTCGGCATAGGCCGCAATCGTATCGGTGGCGCTCAGATACAGTCTTTCCCGCCGCTTCAAAAAGCGCCAGCTGTGCAGCATCAGACCGCTGCCGAGCAGCAGTGCCATCGCTGTGGCCATTGCGCCTCCCATCACTGCCTGCTCACGCAGCGCCGCAAAATAATAGAACGGCACGTCCGCTCCATGACCAAGCTGGTTCAGCAGCGCCTCTCCCTCTGGCGTTGCGGCCGCTGTTTCTGACAAGGCCTCTGCCACCACCGTTTTTGACACTCCCGCATCCAGAAGCGCCGACGCGATGCGCGTCTCCTGCGCCTGCAGCAGCGACCACGACGCCTTTGTCTGCGCGAGGCTCAAGAGCAGCAGCACTGCCAGCAAGCAGGCAGCAAAAATCGACAATCCGACCACATAGCGCCGGTTCTCCTTATCTGCCAACAGCGTCACACTTCATCCCTCCACTCATAGCCAATGCCGCGTACCGTGCGTAAATGCTGGGGATGAGAGGGGTCGTCCTCCACCTTTTCACGCAAGCGTCGAATATACACCGACAAGGTGTTGTCGTCCACAAAGCTTCCCTGGTCATCCCACAGCTCTGCCAACAAAGTCTGCCGCGTCAGTACCTGCCCCTTGTTGCGCAAAAAGCACGCCAGCAAACGCAGTTCCGTCGCCGTCAGCTCCAGCGCCTGCTCTCGCAAAAACGCACGCGCTCCGTCGATGCGCACGGCCCCGCTGACCAGCGGTTCTTCCTCAGCCTGACGCTGCATGCCGCTGCGGCGCAGCTGGGCACGAATCCGCGAACACAACTCACCCAGCTTGAACGGCTTTGTAATGTAGTCGTCGCCGCCACCATCCAAGGCACGAATCACCTGCACCTCCTCATCCATCGCCGTCAGGAAAATGATCGGCACCGTGCTGCCTTTGGCGCGCATCTGCTCACACACGCTCAGCCCATTGCCGTCCGGCAGCGTCAGATCCAAAAGCAGCAAATCGTACGACTGCTCCATCAACAACGTCTGCGCTTCTGCCAGCGTCGTGGCCACATCCAGCGCATACCCTTCCTTTCTCAGCACATAGTCGAGCCCGTCAATCAAGCTGCGATCATCTTCCAGAAGCATCAATGTCGTCATCGTTTTTCACCTCTCAAAAGGATTGTCTGTTTCTATCATACTCATTTGTCGCCGCCATGAAAAGATGAATGCACCGAAGACGATGCACCTCTTCATAAAAAAACACTCTTTTCATTACGGAACAAACGATTTCTTCCGTAATGAAAAGAGTGCGGTGTACGCATTATCGGATGCTCATGATAAAGGATTTAATTTCCGCCTTGCTCCAAATAACAGGAACCGGATACACCGGATTGGCTTCCTTATCCACCCATTCTACCATTTGATCCACGTCGTCTTCTTGAATCATCGTTGCAAATTCAGGAATCTCCATCTTTACTTTCATTTCTTCGATCCATCGAATAAACGCTTCCGCTTTTTCTTGCTTACTGGCATTTGAATCCGTCATGCCACATACATCACTTAGCTCTGCCAAACGCTCATATACAGCAGGTCCAAAAGTTCGCATAACATGAGGCAGAATAATGGACATCGCCAAACCATGAGGAACGCCATACAAACCGCCCAACGTATGACCAATCGCATGCACATAACCGACGCACCCTCGAGTGAATGCGCGTCCAGCATAAAAAGCAGCCAATTGCATATTTTGTCGACCAGAAAGATTGCTGCCATCCGTGTAAACCTTATACAAGTTTTCGTAAATGAGTTTTACAGCCTGACGCGCCATATCATTTTCTAAATCGCTATTGTATACATGGTTAGTATACGCTTCAACAGCATGACAAAGCGCATCCATACCAGTCGTTGCCGTTGTACGAGGCGGCAAACCAACCGTCAACTTAGGATCCAATACAGCGTATTTTGGAATGAGGCATAAATCATTAATGGAGGCTTTATGATGAGTCGCATTTTCGGTAATAACCGCCGCCATGGTAGTTTCAGAACCCGTGCCGGAGGTTGTTGGAACAGCGAAAATGGTCGGAATAGGGCGTAATACCTTCAGCAATCCCTGTAATTGACTGACTCTTTTCCGTGGTCGAGCAACACAAGCACCAATGGCTTTGGCACAGTCCATCGGTGCACCACCACCAAAAGCAATCATACAATCGCATTGACAGACCAAATACAAATTCAGTCCTTCTTCAACATTAAAGTCCGTTGGGTTGGCAGCCACTTCTCGATAAATAACATAATCTAATCGTAAGTTCTCCATTTCTTTCAACAAATCATCCAACAAATGCAGGCGCATTAAATTCTCGTCCGTTACGATCAGAACTTTCTTAAAGCCCCTTCGTTTTACCAAAGCTGGCAGCCGTTTTACCGCATCCACGCCCTGAATCAACTCGGGCATTCGCCATGGTAAAATTCTCATTGCCACTTTGAACCCCTGCTGCACACCACGATATGCAATTTTTCTCATATCTGTTTTCGTTTTCATAGGCTTTGCCACCTTTCTCTCAACCATTTCTATTGCCTGTATTGGACATGATTTCGCACAAATGCCACAGCCAATACACGTTGAAGCATCCACCTGTGCAATGGTTCGAATATCCCCATGAAACGCAGGGTCTGTTATTGAAATGCATTCCATTGGACAATTTACAAGGCATATTGAACAGCCCGCACAAGCCTCTTTGTCAATATGCGGCATCTTTTTTACCTTCTGCATCATTATCCACCTCCCACTGGCGACATCAGCACCACTTGATCGTCCTCTTTAAACCGATAAAATCTTTTCACCGGTTTGCCATTTACCAAAAGAATCAAATCTTTTGCTTCTTTCTTCTTCATATTTGGCACTTGCTTCAAAAGTTCGTTCACCGTTTTCGCCTCACACTCAAACGATTTTACACCGGATTGCAGACGTGCCGTCCCAAACAGTTTTACTTGCACCATGATTCATCCTCTTGACGATTGTTCCACTTCTATCTGCAGTCTTCGCAGCGTACTTTTCTTTGGCAGACCATTACGATCCCAGCCTCGAGCATGGTAATACACTTTTTTCAATTTCTTCAAAGGCACTTTTGATTTTGGATCATTTGGGTCCTGCAAAGAACTGGTCAAGCGTTTTGGCAGCGCATCCTTATTTACATTAACGCCAAAGCGCCGATTCACCTCACGCTCCAAATTGTATCCACGTTCTCCACATCGTAAATATTTCCCAAAAGGCATGTCCATCCCAGTCACATACTCGAATCCTTTCGTGTGATGAAACACCGGTAAATGGATTTTGAGCAATTCCGGATATTTATTAATGAGCCGCACACTTGCGCCACAATATGGAACCACACGATTAACCATTTTTGTGTACCAGGCATTTGGATGCTTCATTAAAGGAGCTGGAAAAAATGCATAGCTTGTAAACAAACATTGTCCTGTCGCCGAGATCATTTCCATCAAATCCTGAAACATCATGGTCAAATCTGCTTTTGCATGATAGGTGGTGGGATTCACGGCCAGGCCCAAACCTTCCATAATGACGAGATAACCACCATTCAAATGACAGCCGCCACGATTGCTCGTTGCATACCCCAATCCTAAGCCAACCGACTTTCGTGGTTCATACGCCGCCAACTCCATTCCTTTGGAATGAATGGCAAACTCTTTACCACCATACTTTTCAGACAACCGTTTACTGCCTTGAGCCAATTCATCACCAATGCCTCGACGATAAGCAATGTCTTCAAAAATCTTGGAAAGCTCCTCGGTTTTTGAAAAACACAAACCGTTTTTCCACACACCTTTTTCATTAGCTTCCATGGCGAATGAAATAGTATTGGCACAAGAAATGGTGTCCATCCCCAATTCATCTAATTCGTAATTCCACTTTAAAATCGAAGGAAGATTATCTATAGATTTTATATGATAGATTAGTTTTCCCATGCTTGGCGCAGTAGCCATGATTTCACCTCCGCACATCATCAAATTCTCCAGCTCCGGACCTTTTACAGCTTTTCCATCTACGTCAACCGTTCTGGAACAACGAATCGGACAACTCAAGCAGCCTTTATTGACAATATTGTATTTTTCAGCCAGTTCCTCTCCACTTATTTTTTCAAAATCATTGTATTGTCCATAGGTATAATTTTTTGTCGCCAGAATACTTCTCATCTGCATGGCACTCACCAAGCCAGCAGTCCCATATTTCGGCAATTGCTCCCCAGTTAAAGGATGGTTTCTTAAATATTTAAACCATTTTTTTGAATGTGCCACCATCTTTTCCTGATCATGAACAGGAACGTCTTTATTGCCGCTGACGCAAACCGCCTTCAAGCGCATCCATCCCATCACCGCACCTGTGCCGCCTCGGCCGGAAACGCGCTCATCGGACACAATGCTGGAGTACAGCACCAGATGTTCACCCGCTGGACCAATGCAGATTTTTCCGTTTTTTCGGATCTTACCATTTTTTTGACGCAGCTTTTCATCCAAGGCACTCTGTACGTCGCCAGTTTTCATCCCCCAGATATCATTCGCACGATGAAAAACAATGGTCTCGTTTTGAATCTCGATCCACGTTGGCTCGCTGCAGCGCCCTTGAATAATCAACGCATCCAAGCCAGATTTCTTTAAAAAATAACCAAAGTTTCCACCACAATTTGAAGATGTAATATAACCTGTTTGAGGCGAAAGCGTAGAAATATTAAAGCGGCTGGAACTTGGGGCACCGGAGCCTGTCAACGGCCCAGTTGTAATAACCAACAAATTATCTTCTGAAAAGGGTTGTTCCTGCCCCGTTAAATGATCGCCTAAAATTTTTGCTGCCATCATTTTTCCGCCTATAAATAATTCGCGTTCTCGATCAGAAAACGGATACTCTTCAGTAGTTTGAGTGGTTAAATTAATTTTCATCACTTTCCCCATATAACCACCATACATACTAGCCATTTATGTCACTCCATTCTCATTAATAATCCATCCATTGCAGCATTATAATGTATTATACTCTCGCTTCCCAAACGAACAAAAGGAATATTCCGACAATTCTTCGAGTTATTTTTTATATACAATATAATGGTCCATAATAAAGATCTTTTTATTTCATGGCTTTTTTAGCATCATTTTATGACCTTCTAAAAATAGAATACAAAACTCTTGTTTCCAGTCAAAAAAACATATGTTTCATAAGACCATTCTATTTAATATTGCCCTACAAATAAAAAACGACCTACTAATTTGAGTGTCAAATTAGTAGGTCGTTTGTATCACGTTTCTTTGCTCACTTATTTAGTAAAGAGAAACTTCTTGTCTGCATCAAGTTCCACCTTGATGGTGTCGCCGTTCTTATACTGTCCAGCGAGCAATGCATCGGCAAGTGGATCTTCGATCTGATTCTGGATGGCACGACGCAGTGGGCGAGCACCAAATTCTGGATCGTAGCCAACCTTTGCCAGTTCTTCCAGCGCATCGTCGCTGAGTGTGATGGTCAGATCGCGGTCAGCGAGACGTTTCTTGAGATCCTTCATCATGATGCCAACGATCTGCTTAAGTTCGTTGTCGGTTAATGGATGGAAGACCACAATGTCGTCGATACGGTTGAGGAATTCTGGGCGGAAGGCTTTTTTCAGATTGTCCATAACCTTGGATTTCATTGTTTCGTAATCGGTTTCTGCCTGTTTGTCGCTGTCATCAACACTGGTGAAACCAAGGGTCTTGCTGTTCATGATGGCCTGGGAACCGAGGTTGGAGGTCATGATGATGACGGTGTTTTTGAAGTCCACCACACGGCCCTGGCTGTCGGTGAGACGACCATCGTCCAAAACCTGCAAGAGAATATTGAAAACGTCCGGATGTGCTTTTTCAATTTCATCCAGGAGAATGACGCTGTATGGTTTGCGACGCACGGCTTCGGTCAGCTGACCGCCTTCATCGTAACCAACATATCCTGGAGGCGCTCCGACAAGACGGCTAACGGCGAATTTCTCCATGTATTCACTCATATCAATACGTACCATTGCGTTTTCATCATCGAAAAGCGCTTCAGCAAGCGCCTTTGCCAGCTCGGTCTTACCAACACCGGTAGGCCCAAGGAAGAGGAAGCTGCCGATTGGACGCTTGGCGTCCTTGAGACCGGAATGAGCACGACGTACCGCCTTGGAAACGGCTGTGACTGCTTCTTTCTGACCGATGACACGTTCATGCAGAATGTTTTCCAAATGCAGCAAGCGTTCGCTGTCTTCTTCGGTGAGCTTAGTCACAGGCACGCCAGACCAGTTGGAAACAACTTCTGCAATGTCTTCAGAAGTAACCACTTGATGGCTGGTCTTGTTCTGTTTATCCCAGGTTTCACGTTCACTGTTCAGCTGTTCCTGAATGGCTTTCTTCTTGTCACGATATTCAGCGGCCTTTTCAAATTCCTGTGCCTGAATGGCGGCTTCCATTTCGGCCGACAGATTTTCAAGGTCATTTTCCATTTTCTGAATGGAATCTGGTGCAACGCTGTGACGCAGACGCACGCGGGAGCAAGCTTCATCGACCAGGTCGATGGCCTTATCTGGCAGCTGACGGTCATTAATGTAGCGATCAGACAGCTTAACGGCGCTGACCACGGCGGCGTCTTCAATTTCTACCTTGTGGAAAGCTTCGTATTTATCTTTGATGCCGCGCAAAATCTCAATGGCATCGTCCACACTTGGTTCATCGACGGTAACAGGCTGGAAACGACGTTCCAGTGCTGCGTCCTTTTCGATGTACTTGCGGTATTCGTCGAGGGTCGTGGCACCAATTACCTGCAAATCGCCACGGGCCAACTCTGGCTTGAGAATGTTGGCAGCGTCAAGGGAACCTTCGGCAGAACCAGCGCCCACAATAGTGTGCAGTTCGTCGATAAAAAGAATGACGTTCTTGCGGCTCTTGACTTCTTCGATGATGTTCTTCACACGTTCTTCAAAATCGCCACGGTATTTACTGCCAGCGACAAGACCACCCATGTCAACATTGATGATTTCCTTATCCTTCAGCAGTTCCGGCACGTCACCGCTGACAATGCGTTGAGCCAGCCCTTCAGCGATGGCTGTTTTGCCAACGCCAGGTTCACCAATGAGCACCGGATTGTTTTTCGTGCGACGAATGAGAATCTGAACCACACGTTCAATTTCCTTGCTGCGGCCGATGACTGGGTCGATTTTTCCTTCCTTTGCCATCTGGTTCAGGTTGCGGCCGTATTCTTCCAGAGCGTTGCCTTTGCCATTGCCTTCCTGTTGACCATAGTCTTCCGAATTGCCATTCATGCCACCATGGCCGGAGGTTTTTGGCTGACCAAACACACCGCCGCCATAATGATTGTTCACCTCGCGCAAAATATGTTCAAGGGTCACGCCCTGATCAACCAGCGCCTGATAAGCGACCCCATCGCCCGACTGCATCAATGCAATCAGAAGATGCTCGGTAGCGATGCTGTTCATGCGCAAACGCACAGCCAGTGCCCAAGCAATTTCAAAGCAGCGTTTCACCCGAGGGGTGTAAGCCAGACGATTTGGGTCCACTGCTTCCTGACCTTGTCCGACCATGCTGAGAATGTCTTGTCTCGTTTTATCCGGATCGACGTGCAGCGTTTTCAAAACACTGGAGCCAATCCCTTCTGCACGCATGATGCCGAGGAGTACATGCTCCGTTCCCACCATGCGATGATTCATTGCAACGGCTTCTTCCTGTGCATAGGTAAGAGCCATTTTGGCATTTTCTGTAAAGTTGAAAGTTGCCATATATTATCACTCCTTTTAGGATGGTTGAATATCTTTTCTAATTATATCAGCACGGGCTTTATCACGTGCTGTCTCGTCAAGAACCGCACCGGCTGCAAACTGCACATAGCCAGGATGGGCCTTGATCAGCAGGCGATCGACCTGCTCCAGCTTCCAGCCTTCCAACACGTCCAGAGCCACACCCAGACGCACCAGCGACAAGAGCTGATAGGCTTCTCTGCCGGAAAGGCAGCGCGCATAGGCAAGCGTGCCAAGGGCGCGGTAGCATTGATCGGCAAAGGCATCGCCCTGCTTATGGAATGCTTCTCGCAGACGGCGTTCGTGCTCAACGATTTGATGAGTAGCCGCACGCAAGGTGGCAAGAATGTCTTCTTCGCTGCGTCCCAGAGTCATCTGGTTGGACAACTGATAGAGATCGCCAGTGGCCTCGCTGCCTTCTCCCAGGAAACCGCGCACCGTCAAGCCCATTTTCTGAACCTCACGCAGCACGCCTGTTTGACGGCTGGCCGCCAAAGCCGGCAGATGCAGCATCACCGACGCGCGCATTCCTGTGCCAAGATTGGTCGGACAACTGGTTAAATACCCTAGCGTGTCGTTGAAAGCATAAGCACCATAGCGGCCAATCTGGTCATCCAGCAACGTCGCTGCCTGCCAGGCATCACCAAGGGCAAAGCCCCGACGAAACACCTGCATGCGCAAATTGTCTTCTTCATTGACCATCACTGCTTGACTCTGGTCTTCTGACAACACCACGGCCCGCAAACGCGCGTCCTTCACAGCATGCTCCGGACTGATCAAATGCTTGGCCAAGAGCGCTTGCCGTTCCAATTCATCGGCCTCATCCAGACGATAAAACCGATAACCACTGTGCGCATCGGCAAAATCCGATGCATGCTTCCATACTTGCATCGCTTCTTCGCGATCCTGTTTCAGCGGAAAACGCTGCGCGGCAAAATTGCGCGCCAGCCTCACACGACTGGATACAACAACGTCTTCGTCATCGCCTGAACCTGTGGCCCAAGCTGCTGGTGTCTGAGTTATGGCATCATGCAGGGTTTCCATCGTTCTTCTCCTTTGCTTCCAAGGCTTTGATGGCATCGCGCAGACGGGCAGCCTCTTCAAAGTTTTCCGTTTCCACGGCCTGCTTCATGGCTGTGTTCAAACGTTCCAGTTCGCTCTCTGTAGCTGGTTCCACATCAATTGTCGTTGCTGCAGCCTGCTGTGCAGGCGTGTCAGCGGCCGGCTTCTTGCCAATATGCTCCGTATGACCATGCAGGCTGCGCAGCAGTGGTGGCAGGACATCTTTGAAGTGGTCGTAGCACTCGCTGCAGCCAAGCAGCCCATTCTGCTGAAAGGCTTCCCAGGTCATGCCGCAATGCGGACAAGGACTGATGCCCGATTGCTTAGTCTGTGGCGCCGTCTGTCCGCCAAGCTGGAAGAACGGTTCGAAAAAACTTGAGAATGGCTGGCTAAAGAAATCATTCTGGAAAAACGATTCAAAAGGATTCCAGGTTCCGCTTTCCTTGGCCGCACATTCTGCACAAAGGTGTTCGCTGTGAGCGACACCGTTAATAATGGCTTGTTTATGAACAGTAGCCTCACGCTGTTTACATTTTTCACATAACATAGGTCCTATCTCCTTTTCTGATCATTTATCAGAATCGACCGCATCCGCTTCATCAGCAGATGCATCGGTTTCATCGCTGCTTTGTTGATTCTGTGAACCAATGCTCATATGCGCCAAAAGATGAACCATCAATCTTGCACGCATTTCATTGGTTGTCATTGTCTGTAACGGCTGCAGCACACGTTCTTTCATGATCGCTTTCAGTAGCGTTCCCACATCAGGTGGAAGGATTTCCTCCTCCACCAGATACGTCAGAATGCCTTCCGCCTGCTTTTCCGACAGGCTTTTTCCAGAAGCCTCCATCAATGGGCGAAAATCATGGGCACTGTTGATGGGAACCGACTGTATGCGCACATAACCGCCACCGCCGCGACGTGTCTCTACAACATAGCCATTGGCTGGCGTAAAACGCGTTTTGAGCACATAGTTGATCTGACTCGGCACACAACAGAATTTCTCTGATAGCACACTTCTTTGAACAATCAGCACACCTCCATCCGATTGGTCCAACAATGTTTTCAAGTACTTCTCAATATCTTGGGACAAACTGCCCATTTTCTCTCACCTCACTTTGATGTTCTTTTGACCTTTGTTGACCTTACATGTTTTATTATACCCACCGCCGTCAGAATGTAAAGGTCAAATTTTGGTCAAATTAATATTATAATTAATT
>OGRU01001612.1_pt1 | contig 16533 bp, 6 predicted proteins | sample 1553541 | NCBI WGS metagenome assembly OGRU01 (sample SAMEA2580068, study PRJEB22360) | human gut metagenome | biome: human gut; feature: human-associated habitat; material: faeces | place: Denmark | collected 2008/2010
CAGCCGCGGCAGCCTTCTCGGCAGCGGCCTTGCGCGCCTTGGCCTCGGCGGCGGCACGGACCTTCATGGCCTTCTCGCGCGAGGCCTTCACCTCGGGCGTGATAACGCTCATGGGCTCGGCAGTCGAAACCTGGTAGAAAAAGCCCTTAAAGTCAATCTGCATATCGGTGATGGCAAGACCAAACAGGTCGTGCGCTTCGTTTTCAAACGGGAATACTGCCGGATAGTACGAGCTGATGGACGGAATCTCCTGGTACTGATTAATTCCCTCAACCACCAGGTTCTCGATCGCATAGCTGCCGTCCTGCGCAATCTGCTCCTGAGCAACACGAACGTTGATAAACGTATAGACCAGGCGATACGTACCGTCGTCGACGTTGCGCTCGGCGTGCATTTGCACAAAGCGCGCGCCGACGCCCTTGAGCGCCTGGACATGCGACAGGAGCTCGTCGATCCCGACGGTGGTATAGATAGCCTTTTGCATTACTCGGCCTCCTTTGCAGCGGCGGGCGCGGCGGACCTGGTGGACACGTTGGCCTCGACACCGTCACCGGCACCATCAGCCCCGGCCCCCGCAGCCACAAACCCGTCCTCGCCCAACTCAACGCCACCGTCCCAAGTAGCGGCACCGCCCACGGTAAGTGGATCGCCGCCAGCGCGCATCACGGCCTCCTTCTGGTCCAGGATGCCGCATGCCTCCACGATGGCATCGATCACGGTCTCGGGGCGAATGGCGCACCCGGGCGCGTACACATCCACGGGAATCGCGCGGTCCACGCCGCCGATCACGTTGTAGGCATCGCGGAATACACCGCCCGAACACGCGCAGATGCCGCAGGCCACCACGCACTTGGGCTCGAGCATCTGGTTGTAGATCTGGCGCACGACGGGCAGGTTCTGGGCATTGACCGACCCCGTCACCAAAAAGATGTCCGCATGCTTGGGGTTGCCGGTGTTGACCACGCCAAAGCGCTCCGCATCGAACAACGGCGTGAGCGAGGCCAGCACCTCGATATCGCATCCGTTGCAGCTCGAGCCGTCGTAATGAATAACCCACGGCGAGCGTGACATTTTATGATCCATGGATGCCGCCTCCTAAATAAACACGTCGACGAGGATGGGCATAAGGTTGAGCAGGCCAAACACCAGCGCCACGCCCCATCCGAGCTTAAAGCAGCTGCGCCAGGTGCTGCGTGCGAAGGTGTTATCGATCAGTACCTCGACAAAATACGTCGCGACCATCACGACCAGGGCGACCACCCAGCTCACCGGGTTGTCCCAGACGAAGAACATGCCCACCCACATCAAAAACAGCACGGTCTCGCACCAGTGCATAAGGGTCATCTTGGCCAGCGTGCCGCCGCTCATCTCGGTGGCGACGCCCTGGACAATCTCCTGATGCGCGTGATGCGAGTACGAAAGATCGAACGGCGACTTGCGCAGCTTGATGGTAAGCACCGCGAGCAGCGCGAGGAAAATGGGCGCGCTGTACACGATGATGGGGGCCGACTGCCCCGTCACGGCAATGGAATCGAAGCTGTCGGTGGCAAGGTACAGGCCCACGCTCATCAGCAGAACGGCGGGCTCGTAACTCATAACCTGCAGCAACTCACGATCAGCGCCGACCTGGGCAAACGGGCTTTGCGTCGAGGCGGACGCCAACACCACAAAGATCGCGGCGAGCGTCACCATAAAGGCACACAGCAGCGTGTTGGAGCCCGACACAAAGATGCCGCCGCCCACGACGGTGAAGATGAGCGCGCACGCCATGTAGGTATCATCCATGGTGTTTACGCTGGCAGGGGCCTTGCGCAGCAGCTTGGCAACGTCGTAGAAGGGCTGCAGCAGGCGCGGGCCCACGCGGCCCTGCATGCGGGCCGAAAGTTTGCGGTCAACGCCGTCGATCAGGCCGCCCACAAGCGGCGCCAGCAAGGCAAATGCCACGGTGCCAATAAAAATGCCCACGACGCCCGAACCTTCAAAATACTTGCCGCGCAACACCGAGGGCGCGCTCATAGCAAGCCTCTCGGGCCCAATCCACGCGCAACACAGCAGCGCAAACAAGATAATGCTGCAGCACACGACGCTACCCGCGGGGCCAATACGCTTCTCGCCAAGGGCGTCCTCCGAGTACCAATTGCGCTTTTCGGCCTTCACCTCGTGTCCCATCGAGCCGCGGAAATGGCGATATTTGTCGGTTCCCACACCCGAAAGGTACACGTTGACGTGCGGCTTGTTGCTCACGCGGAATGAAGTCAGCAGCACCACGGCGATAAACGCCACGATAACCACCATCAGATACATGGCGTCCTTGCCAATAACGTATGGCACGCGGCCAAACACCATGGCCAAGTAAGGCGACACCAGACCGCTCGAGATAACTGGGAACGCCACGCAGCACAGAATCAGCAGCGCGGCGATGGTGTTGAGGGCCATCCATTCGGTCTTATGGACATTGACCTCAACGTTTTGAGCCGTGGGGTCGACACCCGAAAGCTTGGCAAGCCACTTGCCCCAGAAGAAGAACGTCGCGGCCGAGCCAAAGGCCAGCACCATGATCATGAGCACGTTGCCGGTCTGCGCAAACGCCACCAGGGCGCCCCACTTGGACACGAGCATGCCAAACGGCGCCACAAACATGCCCATGATGCCCAGCATCATCAGACGCGTCAGGTGCGGCATGCGGCTGAACATACCGTCCATGTCCTCGATATTGCGGCTGCCGATATGATGCTCGGCCGTGCCCACGCACAGGAACAGCAGCGACTTGGCTACCGTGTGGAACAGGATTAGGAAGATGGCCGCCCATACGGCCTCGGGTGCGCCGACGCCCAAGCAGGCACTGATGAGGCCCAAGTTGGAAATGGTGGAGTACGCGAGCACGCGTTTGGCGTTGCTCTGCGAAATGGCCATGAGGGCAGCGAGCAAAAACGTGATGGCACCCACACTCGTGACCATAAAGCCGGTCACGGGATAGATGGCATAGAGCGGGCTCAGCTTGACCATCAGGAACACGCCGGCCTTGACCATGGTGGACGAGTGCAGCAGGGCGCTCGTGGGCGTGGGGGCAACCATGGCACCCAACAGCCACGTGTGGAACGGCATCTGTGCGGCCTTGGTGAGTGCGGCGAGCGACAGCAGAACGACCGGCATCACCAGCAGCGCGGATTGCGCGGTTCCGGCGCCGGAAAGCTCGATCATGCCCGAGATGGTCAGCGGCATGCCGTTGACGTGCAGGAACATAAGGCCCGCCAAAAACGCGATACCGCCCAGCATGTTGAGGATGATCTGGGTGAAAGCGTTCTTGATGGCCCCGGGCGTGCGCGTGTAGCCAATCATAAGGAACGAGCACACGGTGGTGATTTCCCAGCCGCAGAACAGCCACTCCAGGTTGTCGCTCGTCACGATGACGAACATGGCCGAGAGGAACAGGAACATAAGCGCCAGGAACTGCGGGCGTCGGTCGGGCGCGGTCTGCCCGCGCAGCGCAGCCTCGTGCTCGTCATGGGCCTGGAAGTCCTTCATATAACCCAAGGCATACACGCAGATCAGGCTGCCGACAATGCCGACGGCGAGCACCATGATCACACTCATGTAGTCTAGGTAGAGCGGCGTTGCGGTGACGGCCTCGGCCGCAGGCAACGTCATGGTCGCGAAGGCAATCGAGCCCGCCAGCTGCACCACGCCGAGCACACCGGTAAGCGCGTTCCTATATTTGAACGCGTTGTACAGGATGACGGCGCACAGAATTACGTCGATGACGGAGCTGGTGATCGAGAGCACATGCGAGGTGCCGGGGGCAACCTCAAAGCTCTGCGGACCCGTACCAAAAAACATGACGGCGACTACAACTGTCACCGCCATGATAATGCCGGAGCCTATAAGCCCCACCGCATCGCGAGCTCGGTCACCGCGCGCGAGCAGCATGCCCAGCGCCGGTACCAGCGGAAACAGGGTAAGGAAATACAGTAGCGTCATACCATCACTCCCCCATGCAAAAACGCTGCAATTGTTTAACGTTATAGCTCAATTGAGGAATAGCGGCGGCAGGTTTTCGGTCAACTGGGGAGTTTTAGGCGTACGGGGCAAGGAGTCTGTCCGCATTGGAGCAAAGGGGCGACGCTCCCCCTATCGCAGCGGTGGGCGCACGGGCCACTGCGCGCGGTTTATTGGCCATTTTGGAGGATGTCCCGATAGGCTCGCGGCGGTCCAAAAAGTTGGCGCGGCAAGAAAAATGCGCCCCTGTGGGCGCACCATCCCGTTTGCTATTCCGCCTTTTTAACGCGCGGCTTGCGACCGCGCGGCTTATCGACCAGTGCGGACTCACCGCTCTCGCGGTACTGACGGCACCAAGCCTTGACCGAAGACTCGCTGGGAATCTTGTGCTTGATCATGGCCTCGCGAACCGTCAAGCCGTTTTCCAGACGGTCCTTAACCACAGCGAGCTTTACGTCGTACGAATAGGTGTGATGATGCGAACCGGCATTGAGAACGGCGTCGGCACCGCCCACGGCATACGCGCGGGCCCACTGACGAGCCGTGGCCTGGGGAATGCCAAGCTCCGCAGCGAGGGCACGATGACCGACCCCCTCTTGGAGGATCTCGACGGCGCGCTGCCTAACCTCGGGCGCATGCGTGCGAGTCCTAGTTGCTTCCGACATACCTGCCACTTCTTAGCCTTAACCGTTAATCTGCTTTCTTACGTGCAAGTTAGATAGTAGCATTTTACTGTTTGCTCAAAGCAGTTAATTAAAATAGACGCGGCGTTATCTGGGCATTTGGCACCAAATTACGACATTTCTTTATCGATTATTTACGCTGGTAGCTGACTCGCAGCTAATCGTCATTCGCTTGTCACCAAAATTGGCATCTCGTTATGTCTTTTGGTATAGAGGATATAATTATTAACCCCTCCCCCAATAATTTTGAGCGGCCTGCAAGGTAGTAGATGTCCTCACTCCTCATGATTACCGCGCACTGCCCTCCACCGGAGCAAAACAAAAAGGGCGGGACCTGCTGCGCTTGCAGACCCCGCCCCGGTTGACACCCCATGGGACGCAGTCGGGCGAGGCGGATCCGTGCTACCGCCCCGCCTGGCCGCGAAGTTAACTACAGCTCGTTGGCCGCGTGATATGCCGTGCGAATGGCGCTCGCGATGTCGGCGGTGCGCTCGCCCGAGCAGTCGCCCACACAGGTCACGGGCACCGTCACGCCGTCCAGGTCAAACGCGTTGGCCTTGGAGCCCACGGCCATCACCACGTAATCGCAGGCAATCTTCACCGGCTCCTCGGTGCCGTCTTCGGCAGTACGAATAGCCTCCACGCCCTCGTCGGTAACGGCGGTTAGACGGGTCTTCACGTGCTGCTCCACGTTGTGCTCGGCAAAATCGCTCATAATCAGCGGCAGAATGGTCTCGGACTCGCCCGCGGCAATCTTGTCGAGCATCTCCACGATCGCCACCTCGCAGCCGCGCTGCAGCAGGTACTCGGCAGTCTCGGTGCCCACCAGGCCACCGCCAATGACGGCGACGCGCCCACTGAGCTCCACCTTGCCGGCCAGCACGTCCCAGCTCGAGATGACCTTGTCCGAGTCGGCACCCGGAACGGGGATGACAACGTCGTGCGCGCCCACGGCCACAATCGCGGCGTCAGCGGCGTTGAGGTCCTCAGCGGTAGCGGCGTGGTTGAGCTCAACCTTCACACCCAGGCCAGGCAGAATCTTCTCGTAATACTCGACCGAGCGCATGATCTCGTCCTTGCGCGGAGGCGCGGCCGCCAGCACAATCTGGCCGCCCAGATGATCGCTCGCCTCGTAGACGGTCACATCGTAGCCGCGCTTGGCCGCCACGCGCGCGGCCTCCAGGCCGGCAATACCGCCGCCCACCACGGCGATCTTCTTGTCGCCCTCGCCCGGCTTGATGGCGATGGTCGCCTCGTCGCCGTTCTCGGCGTTGAGCACGCACGAGATGTACTTGCGGTTTTGAATCGCGTCGACGCAGCCCTTGTTGCAGTTGAGGCACTCGCGAATGGGCTCGCCCGTGGCGGCCTTCAGCGCAATGTCGGGGTCGCACATGAGCGAGCGGCCATAGGCGATGATGTCGGCCGAGCCATCCTCCAGGATCTTCTCGCCGGCCTCGACCGAGACAACACGGCCCACGGTTGCCACCGGCACGGAGACCAGGGCCTTGACGCGCTCGGCCACGGACAGCGTCCAGTTGTAGGGCATGGCGCCCATGGGCGGAATGGTGTCGCCCATGTTGCCAGTGTGGTTTGCCTGCGCGACCTGGATCATGTCGATGCCGGCGCCCTCGAGCAGCTTGGCAAACTCGCAGGCCTCGTCGGGCTGCAGGCCGCCCTTGCCGCGCGGCGTGCCGTCGGGGTTCTCCATGATCACGGGGAGCTTGTACTCCACCATCAGCTGCGGCGCGGCTTCCTTGATGGCAGCGACGACCTCGAGCGCATAGCGAACGCGGTTCTCGAACGAGCCGCCGTACTCGTCGGTGCGCTGGTTGAGGATGGCCGAGCACAGCGAACCCACCAGACGATCGCCGTGGACCTCGATGGCGTCGATGCCGGCCTGCTGCGCGCGGGCGGCCGAGGCGGCGATGGATTCCTTGATCTGGGTGAGCTGCTCCACGCTCGCCTCGTTCACAAAGTGCTGCATGTCGTGATGCAGCTTGGCGTAAGCCTGCTTGCGAATCTCGTTGGACTCGGCCATCTTGGCGGCAAAGGTCTCCTCGTCGCCGGCGGCCTTGGCCTCCTGCGCGGCCTTGGCGGCAGCCATGGAGCCCATGACCATGCGACCGACGCCGGGCACGTCGTACTCGGGGTGGAACAGCTGCAGCGCAACCTTGGCGCCGTACTTGTGGACGGCGTCGGCCAGCGCCTTAAACGTGGGGATTTGGGCGTCGGTCGCAAGCTTGGGCGTGGGGCTTGCGGTCATAACGGGAGCAACATCGCCGATGACGATGTAGCTCACGCCGCCACGGGCCAGGCGCTCGTAAAAAGCCAGGCTGCGCTCGCCAATGGAGCCGTCGCGCTCCTCGTAGCCGGTGGTAAGCGGCGGGAACATAATGCGGTTCTTGAGCTCAAGGGGGCCAACCGTAATGGGCTGGAGCAGCTTGGATGCAGGTGCGGTCATGGACATTCCTCTCTTGTAGGCGCGGCGGCGATGGTGCCGCGTAGTTGTCTAGAGGATATGGCATGGGAATACAACAGCGCAACGGAAATCGGCGGATAACAGGTAGCGGCAGGTGGATGGGGCGGGACGGCCCGTCGGTTTGTCTCAATCTGTAACAGTTACTCAGCAAAACCGGGTCTTACTGTTACAGATCGAGACATTCCTCTCAACCCATCCTCAACAATCTAGATCTGTAACAGCTAGGCCCACTTTTGACCCCTCCCTGTTACAGATCGAGACAAACCAAACCGCCTGCTAGAGAATCTCAATCTGTAACAATAACTCGGCAAAATCCGTCCCTTGTGTTACAGATTTAGACAAACCGTCCGGGCGGGAACTCAACATCTCAATCTGTAACACCTAGCCGTCCAAATCGGGTCTAGATGTTACAGATCGAGATTTTGTTTGAGAGGTTGAGAATTGGACCGAAAGCACGGTCCCGAAATAACAAAAAAGCTCGCCGGCTAGGCCGACGAGCTGCAAGTTCTTGGTCGCGGGGGCAGGATTTGAACCTACGACCTCCGGGTTATGAGCCCGGCGAGCTACCAGACTGCTCCACCCCGCACGATCAATCGCTCTATGCGACTTGATCAATTATAGGGAGGCGCCCCGCTTAACGCAATTGAAATGTTCTGCCTTCAAATTTTCGTCACATTTTACGTTTCGGTAGGTCGGCAGCCTCTCCAGGTGAATGGCACAGCGCGGTTTTCACACATGCATCAACAGCACAAAACAGGCCGCTGGACTACTCCGGCGGCCCGCTGCTTGCAGCTTCATTTGCCTGCATTGTTCCTTTTGCGCGTGCTACTTTTTGTGGTTACGCCCCCTCCCGCGGGCAAACCCCGTAATGGCCATTGTCAGGCCGGCAACCGCGGCAAGCACCACCGCCAACGTCAACGTAGCATCGCCCGTCTTCGCTGTCGTGGAAACCGATGCGCCACCCGAAGTACCACTTGGAGCATTCCCCGCACTCGGCGAAACAACGTCCCCGGCATTAGGATCGGCATCGTCATTAGAGTTCAACGGCCTATCGCCTGCATCCAGACCTATCTCATCGTTAGCTGAATTATCGGGCACAACTACGCACCTATTGGTGAACGTGAAGGCGGTAGATGCAGTGAAGGGGGATTCCAAGCATACAACGGTAAGATTCCCCTTTCCATCATCGGTGACCTCGAACCTCACTGTTTTCGCTTCGGGATCATTCACCACACCCGGCACCGATCCTCTTTCGGTGACTTTGTATTTGAACACATGGGAGCGGGACCATCCTGCTTTTTCCACAGAATCAGAATCAACATCCAGGGCTTTATTCAGATCTTGGAGGGAAAACGTTATGAACCCAAACTCAATTCGTCCCCATTGCCCGTTTCCGGCATCCGTCGATTCGGGCATAGGTGCTGCTATATCCTTTGTCGATATAGCGAATCGAAACTTTCCCTCGATATCAACAAGCGAGGCTCCTTCTTCCACCTGCAAATCCTTCGTTCCCGCCAAAAACACAGTGACGGGCTCTCCTGTGGAATACGTATTATCAAAGCGCAGTTCGTTCGCCGTCCGGAAGCTTGCCGAAATCAATTGTTCCATCGGCTTCATTTTTCGCCGAAAGCAAATCATCGCCGCCATTTGCGTACTTCACGCCAAAGTCGAACTCGCCAGCATGGAGTGGACGCCCATCGATTTTCACGGTACCCACAATTGCATCGGTTTCACACGATGCTTCGTTTGCATTGGCAGCAGAAGCATTTTCGCTATCCGCAAATGCAAAGCTTCCGCTAAAACACACGCACAAAAGAGCAAAAACCATTGCCAGTATCAACTGCATCCGCTTCATCTTCCGCATTCCAATCTTTCGTACGGCCTAGCAGACAAGGCTTTTATGCGATGGTCTAGCCCGATAGGCGAAACAATGCTTTATTCATTATCCCATGAAATGGCATAAGTGCCAAAGTATTGGGTTAAAACCCGTTGTTTTTGGATTAAAGACCAATTTCGAGCTGCAAACAGAAGTAAAGCAGGAGGGGTGGCATCAGCGCACACCGCAAAAAGAAATCCCCCGGACCGTGAGGAACCAAGGGATTTCTAGGTATCCAAAGGGGCGTCCACTTTGGACGGAGAATCTTATTCGTGGATATTAGACCCAAACAAACAATTTCCGGGTTATGAGCCCGAGGCCTTTTCCCGCCCAGCAAAAAGCCTCGCTCGCGATCGATCACGCGAGCGAGGCTCTATCATTGTGCGCTATGGCTAAGCGGGGAAGCGGGACCTGTCCCTATATCCCTACTACTTCTTGGCGTGCTTTCCCCTCTTGCGACGGGAAAGAACTGCCACTGCCGCAGCAACCGCCGCTACTACAGCAACCGCCCCAGCGATGCCCAACAGGTTGTCGCCTGTCTTGGCTGCCCCCGAAACCGCCGCTTTCCCGCAGGAAACCGGAAACGAAGCCGCAGCCGGGCCTTCCGGCTCCTGATAGGTGTTGTTGAACACCGGAGCCTTGCCACCCTCGTAGGAAACGGTGGCAACCAGGCTACCCTCGCCGTCGTCCTCAACGGCAACGGTAACTGCGTAAGCCGCCTCGTCGTAGGTTACGCCAGTCTCGCTGCCCCTCACTTCGGAAAGGGTGTACTGATACGTGCCCGTTTCGCTGTACTGGATGGCGGGGAACACTACCATGCCGTTCGCATCGTTTCCGGCAGTAAGCCGCGTGCCGTCTTCGCCCTCAAGCGCGAAGCTGAACTCGCCGTCCTCGAGGCTCTTACCGTTGAGAACCTTCGAGGCACCCAGCGTTACCGAGGTGGCTGCCGGCGCGTACGAATTAGTGAACCCAACCGCATTCGCATCGTTGTCAACCTTGTGGGCCACCGACAACGTGCCGTTGCCGTTATCGGTTACAGTCGTGGTCACGGCGAACACGCTTCCGTCGTACTCAACGCCAGCCTTATGGGTGCCGCCGCCCACCTCGCGCAGCATGTAGCTGTGGGTGCCAGGCTTGGTGTAAGTGATCGGGCTCAGCGCCACACTGCCGTCTGCACTGTTGGTGCCCGTGGCCACTACCTTGTCGCCTTCAAGCAACTCGAACGCAAACTCACCAGCAGCCATATCGCGACCCGTAAGGCTCTTCGTTACCTTAACCTGATCGGTCACGCTGGAATCAACCGGCTGTACCGAATACGTATTGGTGAACGTGAACGCCGCAGCATCGTTGCCCACGCGCTTCACCGTCAGCTTGCCGTTGCCGTCATCGGTTACCTTGAAGCTCACCGTTTTAGTGACTTGAGCGTCGTTGGCCACGCCATCGGCAGAGCCGCTCTCCGTCACCTTGTAGGTGAAGGTGTGCGAGCGGGAAACACCAGCCCTGGTGGAAGGCTCGCTGCTCTGCGCCTGGTCGGATCCACCACCTGCGGCATCGGCATCGTTCGCCACTGTCTTAACAGAAGCTGCACCCTGACCATCGTCAGCAGCCATCACAGCTCCCTGGCCCTCAGCATCACCGTCGGAACCCTCGGTGCCGTTACCGGAATCTACGGCGCTACCCTGCTCAGTATCGGCCTGGCCGGCCGCATCGGAGTCTACCGCGCCATTCTGGGCCGCTGCGCCCTGAGCGCTCTGGCCCTCGCCCTCAGAAGCTGCAGAACTGCCAGCGTCTGCAGCTTGAGTATTGGTGGCACCCAAGGCCTTGTTCAGGTCGTCGAGCGTGAACTTGATGCTGCCGAAATCAACGTTGCCATTGGCGTCATTGGTTGCCGTAGGGTGCTCAGGCATGGGAGCATCATCGTCATCGGACGTCACCGTGAAGGTGAACTTGCCCTCGATGTTTGCGGGGGTCAAGCCAGCGTCAGACTTCAGAATCTTGACGCCGGAAAGGCCCACCTCAATCGGGCCGCCCGTGGAATATACGTTCTTGAACACCAGACCATCATCGCCCGTATTGGCTGTTGCAGTAAGCTTGCCGTCGCCGTTGTCGACAACCGTCACCGTGAACGGAATGTACTGCGTCTGGGCGGAAACGCCACCCGGCAACTTATGCAAGCTATCGATCTTTTCGTATGCCGCATAATAAATGGTCCATGCCGGCCCGTTGTCCGTCGTTGTCTTTACGGCATAGCCGTTTTTCACCATGTCGGCAAGGGTTTCGGTGGTGTAGCTGAGCTTACCGAAGTCGATAGAGCCATCAGCTTCGTTGCTTGCCATAAGCAGGTCGTCGCTGCCCTTAGCGTACTTAACCGCAAAGCTGAATTCACCCTCGGTAAGATCACGGCCAGTCAGGCTCTTGGTAGCAGTAATGCCGACTTTGCCTGAAGCTGCATAGCTGTTCTTAAACGGTACAACTGCCTTTTCCTGCGGACCGGCAGCATCGCTGCTGTACACATAAGTCTTGCTGCCCTCGGGACCTCCAGACACAACCGTGGTTGCCTTCAGCGTGCCCTGCGCCGCATCGCCCTCAACGGTAATTGTTACCGTGCGCTGCGCCGTGTCGTAGGTGTAGCCATTAGGTGCCGTACCCTGCTCGACAACCGTATACACATACGTCTCGCCAGCGTCTCCCTGATCGAATACCACCTGGGAGCTCAACGCAGATTTCACAACCCGGTCCCCATCATTGGCGGCGGACATGCTTATCACCGCGCCATCGTTAGGCAAGCCAAGCACCTCTGCAGCCGCTTGATCGGCAGGCGTGATCTTAATGCTGAACTGACCATCGGTCATGTCGCGCCCAGTCAGCGTCTTGGCAAGGTTCAAGCCACCCGCCGCTGTGTACTTAAGCTCGGCAGAATAACGGTTTTCAAAGCTTCCGTTCTGCGTGGTTGCCGAAGCGACCAGCTGGCCCTTGCCGTTGTCGCTTACCGTAATTTGGATAGTAGCCTTGTTGGTGCTGTACTGAATACCGGGCAAGTTGCCAGGAGTTTCAGTTACCTCATAGGTGAACGTACGCGTGTGACCAGGAGCATCCTTCACCATATCGGACGTGAACGTAATCTGGCCGAAGCTAAACGGTACCGCATCGCCGTCCTTCGAATCTGACGATGTCAGCGTAACCGTTGACGCCTCTACACCATCGCGCATCGGCATCGGCGCACCGTCCAAAGCACTAATGGTGAAGTCGAAGGAATCGTTTTCAATCCAGTCGCGACCCTGCAGGATCTTGTTCAGCTCTGCGTTTGCGGTGTCGAACGAAACATCCTGGGCACGATACTTGTTCGCGAAGGAAACCACGTTGCCATCATGACCGTCAACCTTGGTGGTTACCGTCAATTTGCCGTTGCCGTCATCGGCAACGTCGATGGTCACAACATGGTTTGCCCCGTCGTAGTACAGGCCCGTAGCCTCAACATACCAAAGCCCTGTTGCCTGGTCCTGAACGGCCCCATTGGGAATCGTTTCCTTAACCGTGAACTCATAGTGCTCGCCGCTGTTTGCCTGGGTGAACGTAAGCCCCGAAAGCTTCGTCATTACATCGGCAACGCCATCAGCGCGGTTGTTTTCGTTGGTGAACTGCTTGTCTGCATCGGTGAGCAATGCGGTAGAGGTGCCGTCTCTACCCTCAATTGTGAAGCTGAATTCTCCAGCCTTCATGTCGCGTCCGGTCAAAGTCTTTTCAACCTGAATGCCGTTATACGTGCTGCTCGTTGCGTACTTGTTGGTGAACGCCACCGCACCATTGGGGTAGGTCACCTCGGCCTTGAGCGAACCAGTATGGTCGTCGGTCACCGTTACCTTCACCGTCTTGGTGCTGCGATCGAACTGCATGCCGTTTCCGTCGGCAGCAGGAACCGCTTCGCCATTCCACTTCGTCTCGTTCACGTTAAAGGTGTATTCGCCCGGCTTTTTGAAGGTGATCTCGCCAAACTGGAAGCCCTTCACTTCATCGGCCTTGGCACCCGATACGGTTGCCATACCGGGCAGCGTCACAGCGCCCGACGCTACCGCACTCTGCGTTGCATCGTCTGCAGCAGAAAGCTCGAACCCAAAGGTTTCGTTAGTTGCCATGTCACGGCCAGTCAGAGTCTTGGAGCCTTCAATTGCTGCCGTTGCGGGTGTGGGGTGATAGCTGTTTGCGAATTGGAAGGAAGCCCCCTGAACAGGAACGTCACCTTTCAGGTACTGGGCACTCAGCACCAGCACGCCGTTATCGACCTTAAGGGTTGCCTCGACGGTCCAAATCGTCGGGTCGTACTTCACTCCTGCCGAAACATAATCCGAGTCTTTAAGGGCGTCCTCCACGGAGTGCCAATTGTCGCCATCCCAGACCACTTCCATGATCTTGTAGGTAAATGTCTTTTCAGTCTGCCCCTGGCCCAGGTTGCTGTAAGTATATGTTGCTTCCGGGAATGTAATGGCACCGTTCGCGTCCACGGAAACTACCGCGCCGCGGTAGGTTACACCGTTATGTACGCCCGAAATCTCCTGATCGTTATCAAGCTTGGGCAGGGGCGCAGTTGGATCATCCGTGCAAGCAATTACATGGAACATACCCTGCTCAAGGGGACGCGCATCAGTCGAATCGGTATACTTCTTCTCTCCAACGGGCGCCCACTCAACCTTCTGGGTGTCGTATTCGTTCACGAAAGACGCAGGGGGCACCGTCGTTGACGGTTCTACCTTGTCGCCATCGTCGGAAAGCAACTTCTTCATTTCAGAAGTTACCGTCAAATTGCCGGTATGGCCTTCGTCAGTAACCGTTACCGTAACCTCATACAATGCCTCCGACGCGCTTACGCCAGGATTCAATACGCTGAGTGCTTCCGATTCACGAATCTCATAGGTATACACGCCCGGCTTGGTATACGTAATGTCGCCAAAGTTAAACGGAACCGGAGTACCAGCCGGAGTTCCGTCAGGCTGGGTCACCTCAACGGTTGCTCTACCGCCGATGGCCCCTTCAGGCATAGGAACACCGACGGAGCCTTCGAGTGCTTCCAGAAGGAACGTGAATTTATCAGTACTGTTCCAGCTGCGGCCCGTAAGCACCTTTTCGCCCTTAAGAACCTGCGCTCCTTCAAGCTTGCCCGATGCGCTATAGGTATTCACCACTTTCGCATTTACCGTTTGACCAGCTGCAATAGCACCCGTAAGGTCTGTTCCGACCTGAGTGAATCCAACACGATCGGATTCGGTAACCGTGTAGCTCCAACCGCCAGCAAGGCCATACACGTACAGCGTTTCGCCTGCCTTCAGGTCGTGCTTTGCCTTGCCCTCTCCGTCGAACGTCAGGGTAAACGCGTCGCCAACCTTATCGCCGTTGGCATTCTTCACCACAGCGCTAAAGCTCTTGGTTGCGGCATCGGGCATATTAATAGTGAACTCGAACGAATCGTTTGCGAAGTCGTCAGCACTGTACTCGTCGGGCACCTCCAACTGCTTCGTTACCGCCAGCGTGCCGGGGAGGTCGACGCTCAGCTTGCCGTTGTTGCCCAAGTAGGATCCAACCTGGCCCGCGCCAACCCACTTCGGGTTCAGCACGTCAATGGCAGTCCCGGTATCATTAGAGGTTTTTGCCTTGTAAAGCTCGTTAAGATATGTCAGTCGAGCAGTACCTGCCTTGAAATAGGCGCCCTGGCTGTTCACCCCGATGGAGCCCTCGATAGCCTCGGCATCATCGCCGCTGAAGCTTACGACCTTTTCTTTCTCCACCACGGCGCCGCTACCCGCATTCGTCATTTCGTAGTACGAATATTTGTACCAATAGGTATTACCCTTAACTACCTGATGGGCGCGCTGGGTGCACGCCTCATTGGTGTAGATAGGCGTGTCGCTGGTGAAGTAATAATAGATGTTGCCGTTTGAGGGCTCGAAGTTCGCAATGGTGTTGCCCAGGTAGCCCTGTTGCCAGTCGTTGCTGTAGAACGAAGACTTGCCTTCCTGGGAGTTCGCCTGCAGGTACTTCGACATGGCGTCATCGGGGTTTGCCAACAGGCTTTCCACCCCAGGTTTCAGGCTCGACGTGTACACAACATTGATCGGCTTTGTGTCCGAAACCGTCATTGTCATAGACTTTTGGTCCACGTTGTAGCTACGCAGGGGGATCAGCGCTGCCGGCACCTTCACCTGAACCTTGTCGCCGACGGCAAGGTCGTCAGACTTGGTTACCGTGATCACCACGTTGCCCAAGCTTACGTCCTTACCGTCCATATTTACCGTGCCGTCGAAGGTGTACGTATCCACATTACCAGTGGTTTTCGTGGGATTTTCGAAAGTCTGCCCGTTCAGCGCAATGGCCTTGAAGCCATCGACCTGCATATAGGCACCCAACGCGTCATCGATGGTAATGTAGCCGCTCGTATGCTCAGCGCCCTCAGTGGCGTTCGTTGGGTAGCCCGACCCCTTAACTATCTCGGAAGAAATGTCATCGAATACCTTGTCCAGATCAGCAGCGTTCGAGGCCGACTTGTAGAAGCCGGAACCTTCATGCGTACCCAGGTTCCAATTCCAGCCGCTCCAGCTCTGGGTATAAGTGGCATTGGGGTAGTTGCTGGAAACCGCATGCATGAACTTGTTTTCGTTGCTCGTCCTCTGGGCAGTCGGATCCGCGGAGGGATCTGCATCGCTGAAGATGCCGATGGTATACACGGTGGCTTTTGCATCCTTCATGGCTTTCGCTGCCGATACCGCGCTGCTGGCAACCCCCGACTCGAAACCACTATAAGAAGTAGGCGAACCGTCGGTGAAGAAGATAACGATCTTCTTGGCATCTTCGCGGTTAGAGGTTTGGCTCTGGGCAAGCTGCAAGCCGTAGTCGGCACGCGTGGCACCGGCGGGGCTGATGGAGTTAATGGTGCTCGTGAATGCGGCCGCATCCGTGCAAGGGGACATAGCCTTCATAACCTGGCTGTAGTTGTATGTGTATCCATCTTCGCGGTACGTGTCGTTGCCCACTGCAGCAGATTTTTTGCCCGAAAACTTCACGATGGAAACCTGATGCTGCTTTGATGAATCGGAGATGCCCTGGTTCTGCTCGGCAATCTTGTTCACGAAATCATTTGCCGCGCTCTTCAACGCGTCGATGCGCTTCGTACCGTCATCCATGGAGCCGTCCATCGAACCCGAAGCATCAAGCACCAACACGATATCGAGCGGCGTGGTTGAAGAGGATTTCACATTCGAAGTGGACGAGAGCGCCGAAAGAGCCGTTATGAACGCTGAATCCCCGCGATTAATGACGCTTCCGCTGCTCGTGGTAATTGTGTCGGTTGATACGGTTTTGTCCGTCCATATTCGACCGATGTTTGCGGTGTTAGGCGTTTCGCCGCCAAGGATCACCGCCCAATCGTCCATGGAAGACGGATCTGCCACGGAAGCCGCCCCATTACAGTCTGAGATAAGTCATCGATGAACTTCGGTGGCGATCATTCGGCG
>OGRU01001621.1_pt1 | contig 16420 bp, 18 predicted proteins | sample 1553541 | NCBI WGS metagenome assembly OGRU01 (sample SAMEA2580068, study PRJEB22360) | human gut metagenome | biome: human gut; feature: human-associated habitat; material: faeces | place: Denmark | collected 2008/2010
TCGGCCGGCTTCGCTGTGGCGCCCTGGATGGTGCAGTAGTCAGGGTTTTCGAGGTAGATCCAGCCGGCGCCGCTTTTCAGCTTGCCCCAGCCGTCTTGCACCTCGGTGATGGTGAAGACGCCCTTGCCGGTCTGGCCTCTGACCGCGTAGCTCATGCCGGGGCCCTTGCGGTAGTTCAGATCCGGAATGATGACGCGGACAGTGAAGGGCGTCGCAGGGAAGCCCTGGACGGGCTCCGGAGCCGCTTCCGGTGCCTGGGTAGTGCCGGAGCCCAGGATCTCATTGACGGCCGCAGCGATGGCGCCGTGGCGGTCGTAGAGGTACTGGCCCGGGCAGGCCTTGTTGGCGTAGTCGCGGTGCACGGTCATGTTGCAGCCGTTGGCGTGGTTGACGCGGTCGGTCTTGTTGGTGGACCAGACCAGCTTCTTGATGCCGTTGCGCTTGCAGATGTCGGCCACCAGCTTGATCAGTGCGGCGTAGGCTGCGTCGGTGACAGCGTAGGGGTGCTCGGTGTCGCTGGCGACTTCGATGGTGATGGCGCGGTTGTCGTTCTCACGGCTGGAAGTGCACCAGGAGCGATCTGCCTCATCGACGGACAGACCGATGGAGCCATCCTTGCCGACGACATAGTTGGCGGAGTACTCGCGGTCGGTAGTGGCGAAGTAGTCGCAGCCCTGCTTCGCCGTCCACTGGCCCACGATGCAGTGGATCGTGATGGTGTCGATGGCGTGGTTGCGGGGGCTGGTCTTGTTCTTGGTGATGTTGGTGTACGTTACCAGAGGGCTGTTGCTCATGGTGATCTCCTCCTTCTCTGGGGTTGCTGTAGTGTTTGCGTAGGCGTCATAGTATGCCTGGCCGAAGCCGGCCCGCTTTACCTTGACGGCGTTGCTCATGTCGGCCGGGCGCTCGTACTTGGTCAGCACGATGTCGGACGCCTCCTTCACGGTCCGGGCTGTCCGGAGCACCTGGAAGACGGCCACGTAGCCCTTCAGCTCCTGGAACATGAAGTCGAGCTGCATCATCAGGTCGCCGATGGACGCGTCGGTCTTCCGGGCGTAGTTGAGCATGGCCTCCTTGCGGCTCCAGTATGTCCACTGCGCGAGGCCGTAGCCGGCGCTGTCGCGGACGAAGTTGGAGTAGCTCCCGGAGTCCACGGCGGCCGTGTACTCGGCGTCCGTGAGGCCCAGGCGCTTCTCGTAGGTGTTCTGGAGGTTTATCGGATTGAGCCCGCTCTCGGCGTAGAGGTTGCCCATCAGCCCGGCCACACCGGCCGGGCTGAAACCTTTGCAGCGGAAATAGTTCCAGATGGTTCTCTCAGTGGAGGACCCTGTCGCCTTCATGGCTTACTCCTCGCCGGCGCCAGTGCCGTCTCCGGATGCGTTGCCGGCGTCGGCCAGGCCCTCGCCGATGACGTAGCCGATGACAGTCGCGCCGGCCATGATCAGGCCAGTGACCTGAGTGGCAGTCGCCTCAGCGCCACCCAGGGCGATGATGAGCATGGACACAAAAGACGCCACGCTGAGCCAGAACTTGCGGCTCGTGAGTTTACGGATCCAGTCGATTTTCTTCATGGTGTTTCTCCTTTCAGTTATTCGTGCAGAGGCAGAAGCTCCACCTCTGACATGACTTTTTTGGCTGTGCCGTTTCCACCCTCGGCCAGATATGGCTCGTAGAGGTAGTCGTGCAGGTTTTCGTACTCGTCCTTGGTGATGTAGCCGCGCTCGATGTAGCAGCAGCCCAGGTAGACGATGCGATCATGGGCCAGACCGAGGAGCAGCTTGCTCTGGCGCTTCATCGCCTCGTCGCGCTGCTTGTCCTCCTCGGTGCGGCCGTCTTTTTTCTTGTCTCGACGCTGGAGCAGGTAGAGGATGATGGAGCAGCCTCCCGATCCTGTCAAGCCTGCGATCAGCGCGATGATGATGTTGGAGAGCTGCTCAGGTGTCATTCTTGCGGTCCCTCCGTACTTACTCGGCGTAGGCCTTCCAGCCTGCCGGGTAGGCGTCGGGCGCCCATACGTTGCCGTCGATGGTGGAAATGTAGAGGGCGCCGTTGTAGCTGACGATGTCGCCCGTGTTGTAGGCGTCAGTCGCGCCCAGAGGCTGTACCCATACCGGGTAGCCGGTCTCGGTCATGCCGATGGCCTTGTAGAGACTGACAGCAGTGTCAGGCGTCCACTCGGCGGCGCTGGTGTGATCCTGCAATACCTGGTAGAGCTGAGGATCGCCCACGGCGTTGATGCCGTAGGAGAAGACGTCCTTCGTCTTGTAGGCCTTGCCCACGGCGTAGGCGGGATAGACGGAAGGGATCTCCAGTATCAGGTCGAGCTGGGTCTCAGCGTCCAGGCTGGCCACAAAATACTGCAATGCGGTACGCATTTCGAGTGCGGTCTGTGTCATGTTCATAGTGTTATACCTCCCCTGTGAGCAGTGCCTTCATGGCCTGCTCCATTTCTGACATTCTGGCGTCGGTTGCTTCCTTCTGCTTCTCCTCGGCCGTCTTATCGGCCAGGATAAACCAGTAGGCCTTGGCGCTGACCTTGGTGATCTGCACCAGCTTCATGTCCTCGTGGATCTCGGTGCCGTCGGGCCCCTCGATGGTCACGCTGGAGAGTTTGCCGGCGAAGGTGTCCTCGGTGACAGCGGTGGAGCTGATGAAGTTGTTCCCGTTGAGGTTGAGGCCGTCGAGGGATGTGCCATCAGCCAGTGTAATCTTCCATGTCCTTTTTTCCATTTTGGTCTCCTTCCGAACAGCTCATAGTAGAGGCTGCTCATGTTGTAGATTTGGTCGTGTGACATAATTTTGTAGTGACTGCCCAGCCAGGACTTGAACGAGTTCTCGGCGGTTGGGTAGTCGATCCGGCCGGCGTCCAGCAGGCGCTTGTACGCCTTCAGCTTCCGACGTTCCCGGGTGATGTTCTTCGGGTGGATCTTCCGGATCAGGCGGCCGGACTCCGTCAGTGAGTAGCACACCTGCAGGTGTCTGAACTGGGAGGAGAGCTTCACGATCCGGGTCTTCTTTTCGTTGATGATCAGCCCATACTCTGCCGCCTCCTTCCTGAAACCTTCCAGCACGCTCACCAGGAACTCCTTGGAGTCTGAGACCGCATAGAAGTCGTCGGTGTAGCGGGCGTAGTGTTTGATGCCTCTGACGATCTTGGCATAGTTGTCCACCCGGTACGGGTAGATGATGCCGATGTTCTGGGAAGGCTGCGAGCCTATGTCCACGCCCTTCCTGAGCATCTTCTCGCCGGTCAGCAGCTCCGGATCCACGCCGCAGTTGAGCATCGGGTTGACCTTGCCGGCCATCATGGCCGCGATCTCCTCGTCGGAGAAGCGGGAGACGTCCTGCTCGAAGGTCTTGAAGATCAGGCGCGTCAGCATCTCAGAGATCAGCAGCGTCTCCGGATCTTTGACCTCGCGCTCCAGAAAGTAGTCGAGGACCTCGATGCACTTGTCGTGCGGGATGTTGGCATAATAGCCAGAATAGTCCACCAGCAGGATGTAACCCTCGTTGGATCCGTGCTCCATGTAATACTGGTGCAGGTGAGCCTCGAAGCGCCGGCGGTGGAAGGCCACGCCCTTGTCTTTCTGCGAGGCGCCGTTGTCGTAGATCAGGTACTTGCTGATCGCCGGCGTCAGGACCTCGTCACAAAAGAGGTGGTTGACGGTCTTGTCCACCATGGTGTTGCTGGTGATAAAGCGCTGATGCCCGCGCTCGTTGATCGGGAACTTGTTCCCGGGGTCTGGGCGGTATTCTCCGTCCATAAAATCGCGCCGGATGTGGGCCGTGGTGAGGAGCTGCGTCATCTCGAACATCTGCGTGCTGCGTTTGAATTTGCTGCTTTTCATGGCCTTGGTGCCGGCGTCGTATATTAAATTTGCATCATAAAATACATTCATAAAAACCACGCGATAGCCCCATCGGTCGTAACCGGGAGCGTCCTGGTTAGCATTTACCAGCTGATCCCGCTGGACGGATGGCCTCTCCTTTCCCATAGCCGCACGCGGGAGCTTGCCCGTAGAATGTAGTGCGGTTGTGAAATCCGGGCGGACGCCGATGGAGTTCGAGGCGTTCCAGTTGTTGGCATTGCCGTTGTTGTTGACATTGCAGAAATTCGTCGCGGACTGGACGGCACAAACAGAGGCCACCCTATAGGGTGTTAATCTTTCAGGTGCTTCAGGAAGCGGTTGTCGGACTGCCGGAGCTTCTTTACCATGTTGAACAGCTTCTCGACTTCGAGCACGATGTTCATATACCGGTTTTTGTCAGCCGGCAGCGCCTCGGCGATGTACTGGAGCTCGTCCTGGAGCTGGTTGCAGCACTTCAGCGCCTGGTTGAGCTCGTCGCGTCTGTCCAGGTACTCGACACGGTAGGAGGGCCAGATGGTATTGGCCGCCCTGATGTGCTGAGCGATGGCGCAGGCGAGATCGTCCACGCGGTCGCGGTGCCTTTTGATAAACCAGCAGGCGTAGTCGTTCTCCAGGCTGCGGATGGCCTCGGCGACGTCCTTCTTGTGCTCCGGGTCCTGGATGTGCGCGGTCTGCTTCTTAATGGCCGCCTCCAGCTTCTTCTCGCTGTAGGCGAAGCTGCTGAGCAGCTCCACGGAGATCATCCGACGGACTGCGAGAGCCTGGTGGTGCGCTTCCAGATTAGAATGGGCCCGTTTACTTTTAGGGATGTCTGACACGCTATCTTATCTCCTTGATTAGATTTACCCGGCCCACAAGGGGCCGGGATTTTTGATCAATAGATCAGGAAAGCCGGGCGGACGCCGACGGAGTTCGAGGCGCTCCAGCTGCCGGCAAGGCCGTTGCCGTTGACATAGCAGAAATCCGTCGCGGACCGGACGTCTCTCAGCCACCAGTTTTCTCTGTTCGTGATCAGATCCGGGCGTGCCTGGAACAGAGCCAGCTGGCTCTTGTCGATGCCGGTGTCGTGGCCGTTCTGCGCTCCGCCGCCCCATGCGTAGGAGCCATAGACCATGTGCTCGTTCATCAGGTCGATCTGGCTGTCGTACCATGCCCAGCCGGAGCTGGCGCCGTTGCTGACAGCGTTGGGCAGGAGGATCCTGTGAGTCAGGATGTGATCCGCGCCGAAGTCCGCCTTGATGGTGGCCAGAGCATCGGCCAGGCCGGAGGTCTTCATCTTGCTGCCGTAGTAGGAGCCGGTCGTGTCATTAGTGTCATTCATAACGCCGTTATAGAAGGACCTGTCAGGAATGACCAGCATATGGTGAGTGGTCAGCTCTGTGTCGCCGCAGTGGAGACGATAGTCAGCATGGGCGGCCCAGTATTTGCGGCCGTTGATGGTCCAGTAGCCGCCGGTGCGGACCTTCTCGAAAGTGCCTGCACGAATGTCGGCGGACTGCTCAGCTGTGAAGCTGGTGCCGAGATCGTGCTCGTAGATGAAGGAGTTGGCCCTGGATGCTCCGGTCTTGCTGAGCATAGTGGTCAGCGCCTTCAGGTTTGTGATGTCCTGGGCGTTGGTATCTGCCAGGCCGAGGACTTCGTTGATGGCGGCGATCAGGCTGGTCTGGTCCTCGGTCTCCAGCGTGCTGAGGTCTCCGTTGATGAAGTCCTTGATCGCGCTGAGGGGGATCCTCTTGACGCCTGTGCCGTCTGCGAGTCGTACCAGGAGAACGTCCTCCCCGCTGGCTACGGCAGCCAGCGCGTCGTACTCTGTGAAGCGTTTGCCGTTTGTTACGTCAATCTGCATAATGTTCCTCCTTATGCGGTTTTATATTTCCAGTCGCCGATGATCGCGTTGCCATCGTCGTCCAGGATCGGGTTGCCGTCATCGTCCAGGATCGGAGCGAACAGATCGTTGTGGATGATCATGTACTCGATCAGGCCGAGACGCTCGTCCAGCTCGCTCGTCTTGTTGATGAGCCTGCCGGCGACGTCCTCATCCAGAAGGCCCTGCACGGTGGCAAACCACTCGTTGAAAGCGTTCTGGCTGGTGCGCTGGAACTCTTTCATGGCCTCCGTGATGGCGGTCAGGTCTGTGTTGCCCTTGGTCTCCAGCGCTTCGATGTATTCGTCGATGGCAGCCGTGAAGCCGTCATAGGCTGCCCTGGCCATCTGCTCGAACTGGGAGTAGCTGGCGTTGGACTTGGCCACAAACTCAGCATAGAAGGCATTGAACTGGTCGTAGAAGGTCTCAGTGTCAATGCTGTCAATGAACTGGGTGATGTAGCCGCAGACCGCGCTGTTGGGGCGCGTGTCGCTGATGGAGCTCTGGGTGATGACGGTCTGGTTGGTGCTGACCGTTACCAGAGCCAGGCCCAGCTCGTAGTAGTCGCCGCTGACGGGCTGGATGAGTTCCGGAGCCTGCGGCGTTGCTGCTGCCACGCCGGTCTTCACGATGATCTCGCAGAGGCGCTCCAGGTAGTTGCAGCGCAGCACGATGCGGTCGATGCGGCTGTAGCTCGTAGGAGCTGCGGCCAGCTCGAAGGTGGCGACGGCGGGATCATAGGCGAAGGCGCCGTTAATCAGGCCGAAGCCGGGCTGGACCTTAACAGTGAGGCCCGTGTCGCCTGCCAGAACTTTGAAGCAGTCGGCAGGCTTGGCCAGCACGCCATTGGTCAACAGTTTGGAAAAGAGCAGGCGGAACAGTTCCGACGTCTCTGCTCTGTCAAAAATAGGCATACCCTCGGAGTCCACGCCGGTGATCTCCGAGTCAAAATAGCCGTATCTCATGGCCATGTTAAAATACCTCCCTTTGGATGATTTTCGTGATACTGGTCATCTGGTCATTGCCGAAGACAACGGAGAGGGTCTGCTTGCTGCCCTCGTAGACCTCCTGGATCTCAGTGATCCGCTTGGTGGTCTCGATGCCGACGTCGGCGTAGCGGTAGGTGCAGAGGTCGCCCAGGTCGAAGTCCACGCCGTAGGTCAGGTTGGCGCTGGGATCCACGTCGCTGTTGACCGTCTCGATTTTCTCGTACTCTGCCAGCTTTTCCAGACCGCGCTGGTAGAGCAGCGCCTGGTACTGTGCGGCCGTGTAGGTCTGCTCGTTGCCGTCCTCGTCCTGGTAGGTGCTCTGGAGATCCCGAGCATCCACCCAGAGCTCCCGGCGTTCCTCGTCCGCACTCTGGCGGAGATCCACCTCCACAATGACGCGGGCGGAGCCTTCGCCCTCGCCGGCGACGTAGGCGTAGTTCTTGCAGTCGGACTCGTCCCGGTCATACACGGCATTTTTTACGTTGTAGAAGCTGTCGGAGAAGATCGCCCAGCTGTTCTCGGTCTGGTCATCCGTTCTGTCCTTGCCTTTCCACACTTCGAAGCTGAGGGTGTTGGTCAGGTAATCGTAGACCAGGCGATGGCTGAGCTCCTGGGTCTTCTCGATCTCGTAGAGCTTGTCGCCCAGCTTGTCGCCGGTGGCCGTGACCGTGACGCTCGTGCCGACGCCTGTCAGAGCCCCCAGCTGTATCTGTGGGATCCTGCGGTTGGTGTCGGCCGGGTTGATCACGCAGCGGTCCACCAGTTTCCGACCGATGCTCTCCGGCGTCCCGGAGAGACTGACCTGGGGATGGATCACACGGTCGTTCAGCAGCTCCTCGCAGAAGTAGCCCTTGCAGTAGGCTGTCCGGGCGCCTTTGGCGTCTCTGGCGAGGTTGACCTCTCGGATCACGCCCAGGTCCTTCCGGTCGTTCCGGTAGAGATAGCGGCCGATGTTCATCAGCTCGAAAAACTCGGCGGGAGTATGCAATTCAAAAAGGCCCGAGGCATAATACCGGCGGTCCCAGATGAGTGTATTGAACACGCTGACGACGCCCAGCGTGTCGAAGTTCTGGTCGAGGATGATCAAATTCATGCGCTACACCCCCAAATACTTCGGAGTGTAGAACAGATTGACGTCCAGGTTGGTGTAGTTCTCATCTGCGTCGTACTCCAGATAGTTGTCGCCCACTTCCAGCTTGAAGGGCTCACTCCGGCGGTCGATGTGCTGGTAATAGTTGACGCCGTTCAGAGTGATGACCTGGTGCCGGTCGTTGGTGTCGATGAGAAGCACGTCGCCGGTCTGCATCGTGACATTCACGCGCATGAACTGGCCCGTGCCGGTGTTTGTGATCTTAGGGTTGACCACGGCGCCCCTGGTAGCGATGAACTGGATCTGGACGCCTGTCGGAACGTCGCCGTCATTGCTCAGCACCACCTCTTTGTGCAGCGTTCTATAGCCCATCGTGCTGCCGCCCAGGAGGAGGCCACGGGCTTCGGCCTTGTAGTCCAGCTTGCCCGTCTCCATCCTTTTACTGAGCATCCTCCAGGGGAAAGCGAACAGCGGCGAGATGTTCGCCATGTTCTTGCCGAAGTTGTCCACGTTGAGCATATACGGGTCCGGACAGATCAGATCCACCAGGATCTTCAGCTTGTTGTCCAGGTTTTTCATGGCCGCGAAGGTCCAGCCCTCCAGCTCGTACTCGATGTTGCGGCTGACGCCCATGTTGGTGATGAGCGCCTTGCCGGTGTACTTCGGATTGAAAAACTTGATCACTTTCGCCCGGTTTTCCGGGTTGTTTTTGTTGCTTCTAAAGCTGGCCTCGATGTGGATGGGCCTTGGCTTGATCTTCTTGCCATCTACGGACGCCCCGTCCACCAGGGCGTTGTCTGATGTGCTGATCTCGACCTCGGAGGACTCCAGGCCGGACACGGCAGTGATGTCGATGTCCTCGCCCGGTCCCATTTTGAGGGTCTTGCCGTTACAGGTCAGCTCTATGGTTAATGTATTTACTGTCATTTCACACCTCCGACCATGTTCCGCAGAGCCTCCCGCTGTGTCTTGGCCACTTCGGAAGGTGTAGCCACGGGCACGTTGTAGGTGTTGCTCTGCTCCATGCGATTGTCATAGTAGACGGTGGTGCCGGCGCCTGCCATCCTCAGCCCCGCTGCGTGCGAGGCTCCGACGGAAAGCTTGCCGGCGGTCGCCGACATCTCGGCCCGCATGGCGCTGACGAGCTCGCTGGCCTTGGCTTCCATGTCCTTCAGTGTCGCAGGCATAGACTTGTCCAGTCCCTTGCCCACGCCCGGCATGATCCAGCGGCCGACCTCGTCCGCGAACTCTTTAGACGGAGAGTTAATGCCGAGGGCGTCTTTCGCTGCGTCCAGCAGGCTGCTGGCCAGGCTGCTGACCTTATTCGTCAGCCAGCTCCAGCCGGAGCTGATGCCGTTCCAGATGCCGCTGATGATATTGCTGCCGATCTCCGCCATCTTGCTCGGCAGACTTGCCAGGCCGTTGACGATGGAGTTGAACAGCTGAGACGCTGCGGCGGCGCCCTTCTGGGCCAGATCAGAGCCCCAGGAGACGACCTTCTGGGCCGCCTGGCTCAGATACTCCCAGACCTTGCCAGGAAGCTGCTGGAGCGTTCCTGCGACCTTGCTGAGCATATTGCTCGCAGCTGTCGAGGCGTTGGAGACCATCTGCTGGCCCCAGGCCACCACCTTGTTGACGGTGTTGACCAGGTGCGTCCAGACCTTGCCAGGGAGCTCCTGGATGATGCTGTTGACCTTGCTGAGCATATTGCTCATGGCCGTGGAGGCGTTGCTGAGCATCTGCTGGCCCCACTGCACCACCTTGGTCACGGCGTTCACCAGATGCGTCCAGATCTTTCCGGGCAGCTGCTGGATGATGCTGTTGACCTTGCTGAGCATATTGCTCATGGCTGTCGAGGCGTTGCTGAGCATCTGCTGCCCCCACTGCACCACTCGGGTGACAGCGTTGACCAGATGCGTCCAGATCTGCCCTGGCAGCTGCCTCAGCACATTGGAGACCTTTGTGCAGAGGTCTGTGATGGCCTTCTGGGCTTTGGCGCCCATGTCGGCGCCCCATTCCTGGAGATCGCCGACGATCTCAGTGAGCACCTCCCAGATCAGACCGGGCAGCTCAGCCAATACGTCGATGATGGCCGCGACGATGTCCGGCACGGCCTTCGCCAGCTCGACCACGATGACCGGGATGGCCTCGATCAGAGCTCCCAGGAGCTTGATGCCTGCCTCCACAATCTGCGGCGCTGCGGCGATCAGAGCCATCACGACGGCCTCGATGATCTGAGGCAGCGCGTCGATCAGCGCGTCGATGATAACAGGCAGCGCGTCCACCAGAGCGAGCAGGAGCTCGATGCCGGCGTCAATGATCTGAGGCACCGCCGAGATCAGGAACTGCACGATGGCGCTGATGATCTCCGGCAGGGCGTCGATCAGCACGGGAAGCGCCGCAAGGATGCCGTCCGCCAGGCCCATGATCAGCTGGAGAGCGCAGTCCAGGATCGCCGGCAGCTGGTCGATCAGTGTGGTCACGGTGTAGGCGATCAGCTCGACGAGGGCCGGCAGTAATGTCGGCAGCATGGAGCTGATGCCGTTGACGATACCGGTGAAAATATCCACCAGGCAGCCCAGGAAAGAGCCCAGGCCGTCGCTGCTGATGAAGTCCGTGATGCCTTCGACGATTGTCTCGGCAGCAGCCACAAAGTCAAAGTTCTGCACGACGTCACGGAGCTGCTCCATGATACTCTTGCCGGCAGAAAGCACGGCAGGCACGATGGCAGAGACCAGATCCGGGATCTGCTCCACGATGGCACCAGCCAGAGCCGGCAGCGTCTCAGCGAAGCGCGGGATGAGTTCGCCCAAAACTCTGACGACGTTGTCGGCGGCTGTGGCGAAGGCGTCGGCCAGCTGGTCGGCGTCGCTCGATCCATTCATAAAGTTATCCCAGGCGGCCTTGGCGGAAGCCAGAGAGCCCTCCAGGGTCTCCGATGCCTCTTTCGCTGTCGTGCCGGTGATCCCCATCTCCTCCTGGATGACATGGATCGCCTGGTATACGTCGTTCAGGTTGTTGATGTCATACTTGACGCCCGTCAGCTCCTGAGCGTCGGCCAGCAGTCGCTCCATCTCGGTCTTCGTGCCGCCGTAGCCCAGCTTCAGGTTGTCCAGCATGGTGTAGTTCTGCTTTGCGAAGCCCTGATAGGCGTCCTGGATGCGGTCCATGGAGGTGCCCATCTTGTTCGCATTGTCGGCCATGTCGATGATGGCCATGTCCGCCACCTTGGCGGCTTCCTCAGTATTTCCGCTGAGGGACTGGAGCAGGGACGCCGAGAAACTCGTGACCGTGCTCATGTAATCGTTGGCAGACATTCCCGCCGTCTGGTAGGCTCTGTCTGCTGCGGCGATGACTGCGTCGGCTGTGTTGCCGAACAGCGTCTCGACGCCGCCCACGTTCTGTTCGAGAGCGCCCACACTATCGAGGGCCGTCTTCCCGAGGTTGACCAGGCTATCGACTGCCCTGGTCATCATCTGGCCGCTGAACACGCCCAGCGCCTGCTGGGCGATGTTCGCGACCTTGCCCATCCCCGACTGTAGACCGCCGGAGTCCAGGCTTGTATCAAATCTTAGGGTTCCATCTGATGCCATGACCGTACCTCGCTACCATTCAAAAGTGCGGCGGGGTTTCCGCCGTTCATAAGTAGTTTGTTAAGGTCACTTTCGAGCTGCTGTCGGTCAGCCGACTGAGGGAGCGCATAGACGCGCTTCATGTGCTCATAGTGCTGCCGTTGCTCCTTGGAGATCTTGGCCGGGATCTTCATCGTGCGGTAGCCGATGATCTTGACCAGCTGAGTGTCTTCCGGGAGCGATCTAAAGAGTGCTCGGAACTGCCACCAGTGGAGGGGATGCTGCGCCAGATCCAGACCGTAGGCCTGCATAAACGCGGAGTAAATATAGTCAGCGTCGTGCTCGTAGGAAAAAGGCGGATCTTCTTCGGCGGCTCCGGACTTTTCGCCCGTCGTCTCTGCGGGATCCGTGCCGCAGCGATAAAACCAGACCAGCCTGCTGAGGGCCTCGTCGAGCACGTCATAGTCGAAGACGACGCCGGGGAAATACAGGTGCAGAGCGGTCTGGAGCTTCTCCAGGTCGTCCAGCCCTGGGTCTTGCAGTAGTTCCTCGAATAAAATGCCCGTGCGGAAGTCACTGCTGATCGGGACCTGCTGGCCTGCGATCTCGACCTGTTCCGGCAGTCCGTCGATCAATAAATTCAGTGCTTTTTACCCTTGCCGTGCTTCTGGGAGACGAACTGCGCGGTCTGCATATTACGGACGGCGTTCTGCTGGCGCTGGGTGTAGCGGTTGGTGAAGTCGTTCAGGGTCTTGCGTTCTCCGGCAGCCCAGTCGCTCACCTTCTCGATGGCCTTCAGGTGCTCCATGACGTTCATCTTGCCGCCGAACAGCTTGGCAGCCGTGCCGACGCCGAAGATCTCGTCGAAGCAGACATTGACCACCTCGCACTGTGCGCGGTAGTTGGCCGCAGCAGTCGGGAAGTTTTCGCCTCTTTTCTGCTGAGCCGTGTCGCGCATTTTGATCATCGCGGTCTCGAACTTCTCCATGAAGTCGGCGTCCATAAGATCGCCTTCGAGCTTGACATTGTTAATAATCAATTCCATTATTCTGTTTTCCTCCATTGGTCGGTGCTATAAAAAAAGCACCAGCAGGCTGCACCGTTTGGCCTGCTGGTGCCTGGTCGCTCACTGCCTGATCAGGCCAGTCGCGCGGAGCCAGTTGTTGCGTTGTTAGGCGTCGTACTTGCCGCTGAAGTCGCCGGCCGTGAACTGCTTGGTCACGGTGTCGAACTTGCCCTGAACGGGATCGCCGACCGCGTGCAGCACGCCGGAGACGCTGATCTTTTCGCCACCGGCGCCGGAGTTGTCGCTGACCTCGTTGGCCACGGTGAACTGGCGGGCGGTGTATTCGGCAGTACCCTCAGAGGGCTCGCCGATGGGGTTGAACAGCTCGACGCGGACGTACTTCAGCTGGGCGTCAGTGCCGGTCGCATGGTCGCGGCCCATCTTCCAGAGCTTGTAGATCGCCTTCTGGGAAGGGATCAGACGGGACTCATAGGAGAACTCCGTCTCGTAGCTGGTGATGTCAGTGGTGGCAGTGACCTCGTTGATGTAGGTCTCGCTGTCGGTCTGTGCGTTGGGGCTCTCGTCCAGAGTGGTGAAGCCGGTGCCCATGAGCTCGTAGGTGCCGTCGATCTCGGCATAGTCCGCGATGGCGTTGCGGAGCAGGGCAGCACGACTCTCGTCAAAGAGCTGAAGATCAAACTTTTTCATGTGCTTATGCCTCCTTGTGATAGATGAGTTCTAGCTGGATTTGATAGCGTGCGTTCCTCATGGACTCGTCGAACATATAGCCAGACGAGAGCACGCTGAGCTGTTCCGGGTGCATACCTTCCGGCAGCTCCGGAAAATTGCCGGCCGCCTCCTGATCTTCGACCCAGTTGGCGAAGTCCTCGTAGAAGGTGCTGTTGGCGATGTTCTGGAGCCGGTCCATGCTGTAATACTCCCGGCTGCCGAAGTTGAACTGGTAGCGCCGGTCAGAGCTGCCGTCGATGTATGTCTCGATGATCGGGTTGAAGATCCCCGTCTCGATGGTGTACTCCTGCGGCTCGTCTCCCAGGGCGTCCACGCGGAACACTCCGGCATTGAGGAGAGGGCAGTCCTTGAAGAAGTCAGCGACGCCCTCGATGATTGACTTGACCATTTCGGGCCTCCTTTACTTGTTGACCAGCTTCAGAATCTGCGTCCTGTGTGCGGTTTTCATTCGTTCAAACCACATACCGCCACGCCTGGAGTCATAGCTCCGGGTCGTGCTGGTGTTGTAATACTGGCGCCGGGCGTATGGTGCGATGTACTTCACCTCGCCGGAGCCGATGACTGTGCCCAGGGTGCCGGATCGTTCCAGGGCGCCGGTCCGTTTAGGGACCATCGGAGCGCAGAGCCGGAGCACTTCGCTGTCTATGATCTCCTGCTTCTTGCTGAGCACTTCGTTCATTCTCGGGGCGCAGCCGGCGTTCCAGATCAGCTGGGCCTTGCCGTTCTTTCCCTGGATGATGGCGCCCCTGGGGTTGGTGATGGGCTTAAACGCCATTATTCACCTCCGATCCGCCAGTGCTTCACGGCGGCCGAGCCTCTGATGGTGTTGTCCGCGTACTCCTTGACGTAGATCAGATGGCCGAGCTCCTCCATCTGCTTCTGATCGACCGGAGCCGTCAGCTCGGTCGCCATAGGCAGCACATAGTCGCCGGTCTGGAGCGTCCATGCCTTGGCGGCTGCCTCCTCGTCCAGCTGGCGGAACTTATCCGCCGGGACGTAGCTCCGGCCGTCCTGGATCTTCGCTCCCAGCGGGATCCTCAGCTTGTAGGCGAGGCTCTGGGAGTGAGCTCCGTCCGTAGAGTGGCCGGAGCTCTTGTTCTCCAGGAAGGACGCGCTGCGGATGCAGGTCGGGAAGTAGACCTCGCGCCGATCAGCGCCCAGGCGTTTGTTAAAGACTGTTATCGCAGTCTGCACATACATGGCAGCAGCCTCCCTTCTATCAATGAATGCTTTGGATTATTGTTATACTTTTCGTCAAATAGCCCTTTTACACAGGGATATTCTCCCGCTTGGAGCTTCTTAACAGAAACTGCGATGAAATATATGCCGAGAGACGGAAACAGTTTTCCATCAGGAATGGCCTCCGCGTCTGATCGTGTTTTTCCACTTTCCTGGGCTGTCTCTATACAGCAATTTCAAGATCAACGCTGGGCGGATACACTTTCAGGCCGAGTCCTTCTTCCTTGCTCCTTATAAGTGACAATTTTATTATATGAAAAAGTTGGCACTTTTTCAAGGGAGTTTTGAAAATATTACGGTTTAGTCTGATTACTTTGACGTTTTTTCTCAACTACCGCTCGGTCGGCGTAGTTTCTTCTCTGGCACATAGGTTTTTTCATCGAAGCGCTCCTACCAGCACAAAACGGGCATCATCAAACTCATAGCTACAGGTAGAGAGCGTTAGAATGTGATCAGAGATATTCGGTGCAATCTCGCTGGTGAAGCAGGAACGGTCATCCGCATTCTGAAGCCAGACTTCAAATTCCGCTTCCGTAAAACCAATTTCCCACGCATCGTCCTGTGGTGCGGCAACATACCCCGCGAAGAACACTACTTTATAGTTTTTGTCCGGTGTTATCAGCAGCGCGACCGGATGCTCATCAAAGAACTCCTGCTTTTTATATTTATCAATACCTGTAAACATTGTGCCGTTCTTCATATGATGTCCGTAAATAATGGAGTGCCGGTCGGCAAAGCTTGCGTCGTTTCGGAAATCCAGGAATATACAGCCGGATCCATTCCACTCGCCGCTGAACAGGTGCTTCAAATAATAGCTGTTATCCTCTCCCTGTACAATCGGATAGTTGATCTTCGTTCCTTCAATGTAGATCCATGCAACGATATCAGGGTTGATCTCACGCAGTGCAGCAAAATCCACCTCAGGCCAAATCGTGTCGTTCTCATCAGGAAGGGTTTCTGCCCCGGCTGGCTTGTTGATAACAGGTGGCTGTGGTTCAGCAGCTTTCTGTGGAAGCGAAATCATGTGACTGATATCCTCGTAAGCAGCTTCACCGGTGTGATACTCGGATCTAATCACCCATATCTTCCATGCAGAAAACGACATGACTGCGAGAAGAACGGCTGTGAGGCCGCCTAAAAACAATTTATTTTTCAGTTTCATGTTTTTCCTCCTGTTGCTTCACTAATCTGTAAAATGTGCTCCTCTTTAGGCCGAGCTGGCGCATTGCAGCAACTGCCGTAATCGTACCGGACTTCCATTCAGGATAGAATTGATTCCAGTTTGGCGGAAAGTCTATCATTGGGCGCCCCAAATGCTTCCCCGCTTCTTTTGCAATGGCGATCCCCTCAGACTGTCGCCGCTTTGTTGTGATACGCTCCTGTTCAGCAATACTCGCAAGTACTTCAATCAGAATGTTGTTTATCATCTCAAAAATCCAGTCCTGCTCATCAGGAAGCTCCACCATGGTAGTCGGGATGTCAAGGATTTTGATCCGAATGTGATGCTCCCGGAAGTATTCCAACTCTTTCTTGATGTCAATCTTTCTCCGACTGAGTCGATCCAGCGATTTAACAATCAAGGTATCTCCGTCGCGGAGAAAGTGATTCTTCAGCGACTGGTACCCCTCACGCTCCAAATCCTTGCCGCTTACCTTGTCCGTAATGATATCCCGCTCCTCCACGCCGGCATCCATGAGGGCCTTGAGTTGCCGATCCAGATGTTGTTCTCTCGTAGATACACGGGCATAGCCGTATGTCTTTTTCACCTTGTTTTCATCTCCTTTTCCGTTTCAAAAGCTTATGCCTTTTTCGGACATATCCCAAAATGACAAAACAACTTTTTCGGACACAGAATCATATCCAGATTGTACGCCTGTTGGTAATGCCGAAAAGGTAGACCTTTTCAGATACCCTATTACACGGAGGTGAGAGATGAATTACAGCAAACAGTTGTTGCAGTTTCAAATAGGGGCGGATAGGAGACTCGGAAAAGAGAATTCTGAAGTATGGCAAACAGCTCACTTCCTTTGAGCTGCAACGA
>OGRU01001630.1_pt1 | contig 16390 bp, 10 predicted proteins | sample 1553541 | NCBI WGS metagenome assembly OGRU01 (sample SAMEA2580068, study PRJEB22360) | human gut metagenome | biome: human gut; feature: human-associated habitat; material: faeces | place: Denmark | collected 2008/2010
GAGCGTCGGCAGCGACAGCATAAGGCTCGTGCTCATGTCGGCATCGGAGCCAATAAACTGACCCACCTCGTCGACCATGAACAACAGGCGGAACTCGCCGCCGCACTCCTCGGCGCGCTTATCGGCATACTGCTTGACCATCTTGGCAAAGGTGTCAGCAGCGATGGCGTCGTCCTCGGTACCGTCAAACCAGTGGCGCGCTGCCTGCTCGCTCATGCCCAGGACCTCTTGCAGGGCCTCGACAATGTCGTCCTCAAAGTAGCTGTAGCTCTCGCGGTCCTCGAGCCAGTTGCCGCCGCCAATGCGCTCGTAGGCGGCGCGGAACTCCTGCGTCTTGCCCTTGCTGTCGATATGCTGCTCCAGGCGCGCGAGCTTAAGGTCCTCGCCAAAAAAGCCCAGGTGCTCAAAGAACACGCGTTCAAAGGCGCGCAGCAGGGCCGTACGTGAAGTGTCGCCCTCTTTCCACTGGCCACCCTTGCTGTCGATGTTAAACAGGATCGCCTCGGTGGGAACCTCGCAGCAACGACGAACCCGAGCGGCCACGATGGGGTCGGAAATCTTGCCATTAAAGTAATCGACGGCGCGCTTGCCGGCAATCTCATCGTTTTGCAGCAGATACGAGAGCATCTTGAGGAAGTGCGATTTACCGGAGCCAAAGAAGCCGCTGATCCACACGCCCATGTTGTCGGTAGGAACGTCGAGCGCCTTATCGTACGCCTCGAAGAAGTGCGCAAAATGACCCTGCAGCTCACGCGTCACCACGTACTCGTCGAGCTCCTGGCGCACCGATTCGTCGCTGGCGTCCTGCACCTTGACGACGCCGTTAATGGAACGGTTGATGTCCTTGGAAAACAGGTCTTGGATGATCATCTGTCGCTCCTAAGAAATATCGAACGCGCGATAGTAGTTGCTGGCGTTCTCTTTGTTGAACAACTTGAGCTGGCGGCCATCAAAGCTGCCGGGATACATGACAACGACGGGCACGGTGCCAAAATCGGCAAGCATGTCGTTGAGCAGGTTGTGCACGCGCAGTAGCGGAAAGACCTCGCCCACACCCGTGAGCAAGATCACGTCGCCGGGCTGATGTGGCTGGGTATGCTCCAAGAGGTACTGGGCAAAGCTCTTGGAGCTGCAGGGCTTCTGGAGCTCTTTGATCTGGGCCTCCGAGCCGACCTTTGCCTCACGCCGAGGAATTGCACGCAAGATTCGGCGCTGCTCGCAGATATCGAGCATCACGTCGTACAGGTTAAAGACCTCCAGATTGCACGGCAGCTTGCCGGCCTGGGCGTCCGCTTTGAGCTCGTCCACATAGGCGCGACACTCAAACTCCAGCGAGGGATCATAGCAAAACGTGTAGAAGCCGATCTCGTTACCGATGCCCTTGTTGGCCAAGAAATCCTGGTCTTGGAGGCGCTCGCGCAGCGCCTCGCGGCGATGGTCAAAGTCCTCATGGATGCGCTCGGCGCGGTTGCGCGGGCGAATGTGCGGCTGGTTTATTGCCATGTCTACATCACCTGCCCGGTGAGTGCGGCCAGGGCGTCCATGTCGCCCAGGTCGCGGATAGCCTGCTCTACATCGGGGTCGAGCAGCAGGGGCTGGAGCGTATCGGTGCGCTGCGATGCCTTAAAACCGGCGCTGCGCAGAATCTGGCGCAGGGTGCTCTTAATGCGCTCCAGCGTGGACTCCGACCATTTGACGGCCTCGGCATGCTCAACCTGAAAACGGGTGACAAACGCGTTGAGGTCAATGTCGGTAAAGGTATAGTCAAAGCTGGCCATGCGCTCGCCGATCTCCACCTGGATGAGCTCGCGGACCAAGGTGTAGCGACACATCATGGCAAATAGGTTGGCCTGAGCAGCCTGGTCGGGCATGCCGTTGGCGATCAGGTCCATAATGCGCATGACCGCCTGGTCGGCAGCATCTTTGTCGATACCGCGGGCAGCGCACTGCGTCTCGTCGAGCGATACAGCATCAAAGCGGCGAAGACACACGCGGGCGCGATCAACGAGCATTCGCTCGGTGGGATACTGAAACAGGTTGTCGTGCTTAACGCGCGCGATGATCTCGTCGTCGCTCACGCCCTCCAGGCGCAACGCGGCGACGATACGCATCTCGGGCAGCAAAAACTGCTCGCGCGTGAGCACGCCTCCCAGCGATATTTTGTCGGTGTTATCCACAGGACACACTCCAAGGTTCGGGCCTTTTTATTTGCATCGGGGCGATGCAAACATGCCTTCCAATGATACCGTTTAAGTACGGGGTCGTGACGAGCGTTCATGCAGCAGCTCCTTGAGCGCCTGCAGGGACGTAGCGCGGGTCTCGGCGTAGGCAAGGCGCGCGTCGCTCAGCTGCTTATCGAGCTGATCGATCTGGCCGCTCATTTCCTTAATCTGCTTGCCGATTTCTTCAATCCTGGTAAACGCTTCCCAGTTGCGCTCGCCGGAAAGCTTTTGATACTCCCGGCGTAACACCAGCAGCTGGGTAAGCAGGGTTTCGCGCGACCTATCGAGTTCTTCCATCTTGTCGCGCGCAGTCTTTACCTCCCGCGCAATGCGGAGCTTTTCCTCCTCTTTCGTAGAGAGCTCGGAATCGGGCTCAGAAGAATCCTCAGGCCCAGAAGCTGCTTCGGGCTCCGGCTCGGGCTCAGGCTCGGGCATAGGTTCGGGCTCCGGCTCGGGCTCGGGCTCGGGCTCAGACTCAGGCACAGGTTCCACTTCGGGCCCGGGCTCCACCTGGGACTCAACAACCGCCCCCGCCTCGGGCTCCACAGGCAGCGGATCATCCATCTCCAAAAACGCGCAGATTCCCGGCTCCGTCGCTGGCCTTGCCTCGAGCACTGTAGCAACCACGCTGCTGCTAAGCATCGCGCTCTGCGAACAAAGTACCGCCCGAAAGCGCCGCATAAGAAAGCCAAACCCGGAAATCTGCTGCGCCAGGCGCTCGTCATAGGAAACGCAAATCGTATCCTCACTCGTCTGCCGTACCGAAAGCCAATCGCCCACGCACATGAGCTGCACCAGCGTGATAGGCGTCAGGTCGCCCTCAAAGAGCAACTGCAGGCGGGGCGAAACATCGTCGCGGGGAACAACCAACTCAGCATGTTTCTCGAGCTCCACGAGCGTGGTGCCAACGTACTGGCACAAATCGATGTTGCTCGGAACATCCGTAAAATGCTCGCGCGCACGGCTTAGGAGCCACTCGCTTTTGTCCGCGTTGATACGAACGCGCTTAAGAACATGCGACGACCCGTCCCAGGTAACATCGGAATGCTCTAAAAACAGCCAGCCGTCGCAAAACAGCTCCATAACAAAGATGGGAAAGGCTTTCTGCATCGTTACATCTCCTTGGGTTCTTGCATATCGTCCGCGATGCCTTGATCGCTAACCTCGCTCCGCTGGCCCTCGTCGTCAAACAGGCCCTTGAACACCAGCTCCAGATCGCGCTCGTCGGTATAGCCGGGCTCTAGCGTACCGCGGTCGATCGAGTCGAGCATGACCTGCTCCTTGTACTGCAGGCGCTCGTAAATGTTGCGGTCGAGCGACCACGGTCCGTCGCGGCGCTCGTACACGGCGCGCAGGTAGTGGTACTGCGTGTATTGCTCTTGCGACAGGCCCAGGCGGTGAATGCGATCCTTGGACTGCAGCAGGTGCACCAGGTTGTAGCTGCACTCAAAGTAGACGGCGTCGTGGCACACGCCGTGGAGCGAGACCGACTCTGCCAGCGTGTGCGGGTTGGTGACAAGCACGCTCGTCTCCCCCGCCTTAAACGAATCGATGACGCGGGCGCGCGCGGGCATATCGGTCAACCCACTGATAGCGCGGGCCGTAATGCCACGCTCGTGCAGCTCGTGCACCACGTTGCGAATACTGCGCTTAAAGATGCACCACACGATGACCGACTTGCCCTGGGCCACCAGCGATTCGACCAGGTCCAGACAGGCCGTCATCTTAGCCGTCGGCCGGTCGTCCACCTGCAGGCCTTCCAGCGCTTTGCCCGCGCCCGTCTGTACCTCTCCGTCAAACAGGTCGGCATAATCGCCGGCGCTCAGGTCCTCGGCCAGCATGCGCGGGTCGGACGAAAGCTGCAGCAGGCGAATGATCATCTCGAACGGCTCACCCGAAAGCGTACGCAGTACCTTTTGAAACAGCTGCTGCTCCCAGCGTTCCGCCGGCACATCGACCAGATGGTCCTCGTTGGCCTGGGGCACGCCCAGCTGATGCTTGTTCGTACGACAAAAGAACGGCGCGATGGACTCGTTGATATGCTCAACGTCGTCCTCGCTCGTCGACTTGAGGGCATTGGCGCTCATGCCAAAGTACCAGTTGTAGTCGCGCGGCCACAGGCAATGGAGCAGGTTGTACAGGTCCTCAAACGAGTTGGGAATCGGCGTACCGGTAAGCGCGATAAAATACGGCGCCGCCGCGGCAATCTGCACCGCACTTGCCGCACGCTTGCCGCCCACACGCTTCACCTTGTGGACTTCGTCAAACACCACTAGGGCACGATCGGCCGCAATGCGTGCGGCCGCCTCCCCCAGCGCGACCGACTCGTAGTTGAGCAGGATCATGTCGTAACGCTTGTAGTCGAACAGCAGGGTGCTGTACTTGTCGCGCGTGGAACGACCGCGAAACTCGGGGTCGTGGAAGCACAGCGAACGCAGCGGGCGGTCGGCTCCAAAGCACGCCGCCCATTCGTCGCGCCACGATCCGAAAGCATTTTTGGGCGAAAGCACGATGATGCGGTCGACCAGGTCGCGCTCGCGCAGGTAGGCAAAGGTGCCCAGGACCGACGCCGTCTTGCCCGAACCGGGAACGGAGAAGTTGGCGCTGCGGCCCATGGCGCTCATAAAGAACGCATCCCACAGCTGGCGGTCCTTGAGCGGGCGCTGCATCAGGATATCCTCGGCGCGGCGGAACTCATCAAAGCGATCGTCGTGCGCCTTGATCAGCAGACCCACGCGCGCCTTCTCGCGCAGATAGTCCTCACGCGCCGTAAGGCCTCGCAGCAAGTCCGGGTCAACCTGGCACTCCACGCCAAAGCTTGCCGCCTGCTGCAGCAGCTCGACGACGCGCTTGGCGCCCGGGTCGTCAATCGGCAGCGAAAAGAATACATCCGCCTCTCGATAGCTCGGCGCATAGCGGCGCAACGCCGAAAGCCGAATCTTCCAGACCGGCTCGCGGCGCAGCTGCTCAACCGTCATGTCGAGCGGCACGACGGAAATACCGTCGCTATACGAGAGGCGCAGCTTCATTTAGGCTTCCTCGCCGCCCATCCTGTACGAGATCTTGTCCTTGATCATATGCACCCTCGCCTCGAGCTTAGCGACCTCGGCGGCGATATTGGCGATCTCGTCCGCAGGCAGCAGGCCAAAGGTGGACTCCTCCACTTGGTCGAGGTCCTTGATGGCGCGAATGATCGAAAGCGAGGGCGACTTGAGGGCCTTCGTCATCTTGGTGGTGTTTTCGGCAGACTCCATGACCTCGCGGAAAGCCGTCGACAATTGGGCATCATCGCGGATCTCGGCGATGTCGGTCGAAGTTACGATCTCTTTGTTCTTCAGGCGCTCGGCGACCTCAAAGGCCAGCTCGTTTTCGCGCTCGATAAAGCGATCCGCGTCGGGGCCCTCCAAAATCGGCTTGATCTTACGGACAAAGCGCACGATGTCGCCCTGCGGCTCGGTAATCATGTTGGCGAAGACGATGTTCTTGACGTCCTCTTCCTGATCGTCGCTCTTGCACTTTTTAAAGACGCCCTGCAGCTCGTTGATAACACCGGCGACCTTGAGCTCGCGCGCCAGGTGGAACTGGTCCTTGGCGTTGGCGAACTCCAAAAACTCGTTCATATACCGAGCTTTAATGATCTCCTTCTCGAGCTCCTTGGGCTCAACGCCAATGCACTGGGCGTACTCCTCCTTCGAGAGCAAGTTGGAGCTGATGATGTCGTTGTAGATGCCCACCAGGCGGTCGACGGGGTCGTAGCCGACCTTCTCTTCCTCACCATGCTGAATCGAGAGCTCCAGCATCTTAATCTTCTTGGAATCGTTGCCCAGACTCTCAGGCAAAATGACAGCCTCAAACCAGCCAAAGCTAGGATTTTTGGCAGCAAGACGGCGCAGGCAGGTAAAGCGGCGGTTGCCGTCGACGATTAGGCCGTCGGCCAGCACCACGCCGGGGCGCTCCTGCGAACGCAGGGCAATGCTGCGCTGCGTCTTTTCGATGGCGTCCTTATTGCTGTCGACGATAAAGCCCTCGATGATGTCGTTGCAGGCGGCGACGTCCAACTCATTAAACGCACCCTCGCCATGCTCGGCCTTATAGCGGCTGATCCACGAAGCGATACGGTCGTTTTGCACGTTATAGCGCAGAAACTCGAGCTTAATGCTGTAAACGGGATACATCTCGGGCTTGCCGTCGATCACAATCTTATGGTTGGCGCCGGTCGGCTTAATGTTGACGCCGTCGTCGATCATCTCGAGCAGGTTCATGTTGGTTTCCTCCTATTGGTTGTTTTTGATATACAGCTCGCGCAGGTACTCTGCGTTCATCCTTTTGCTGAGCATGACCATGTCAAGGTCCTCGTTGTAGAACAGACCCTTGTCCTGGACCGCTCGGGTAATATCGGCTGCGGTTATGACGACGCCGTAATCATCCTGGAACGCATCGATCAGGTCCCCCACCTCGATAGGCCCTTTTTGCCTCACGACGTATTCGACCGCGTCGCCCGACGAGAACGTCCCCTCCTTGCGACAGAACATGTAGACGCCGCTAAAGCGCGTGCGCTTTATTTGCTCTTGAGCCAGGCCGTACAGAACGATTGAGTCATAAAACGAGTTGTCAAAACCGCACTCGTCGACCACGGCATCGAGCTTGTGCATAAAGCCCTGCTTACGAAGGCTCGTCACCGTAAACGGCACGTCGGGCTCTGTGCGCGCAAACAGGGAACACGCGTAGCTGCCCAGGTCAATACGACGAATACCTGTCGATTCGCTCAGGCGCTTGAGCGAAATGAACGAATCGTGGTTGCACTCGATAAAGGTAAAGTTGCGCAGCAGCGGCGTAATGGCATTCCTAAATTCCGGATGGTTGATGACCTCGTCACCAAAGCCCGGAGAACCATAGGCAAAGCTGTCGCGTGACATAAGCAGGTTCGTAAACGACTGGCGCAGGTCCACGCCTTCCTTGACTATGAGATCCCTGGAGATTTCCAGGCCAAGGGGCGCCAGCGACTGATCGTTAACGAGTCGATCAGACGCAGTGCCAAACTTGGCGGCAAAGCTCGCCGTGACGTAGGGCAACGAGACGTAATCCTCGGTCACCATATCTTTGATGAACTGCTGCTGCTCGTCCGTAAGGTTGCTCTCGACATACGAGTAGCGGCCGTTACGCAGATATGCGTTCATGTCACGCAGGTAGTTGTTGCGAACCGTCTTCATTTCTATGCAGTACTTTTCCGCATAGCGCTGGGCAAACTCCTCGCGCGATAGCTCGGTGCCCGCATCTCGCAGTACATCGACCATTTGGTTTTTGCGATCCGTTTTGCCCAGGCGAATGAGCGGCGTCGAGCCCATCTCCAAGCCGGGCACGGAGCCCGGGCGCACAAACGACCGGATGATCTCGTAGAGCTCCTCGTCATCGTGGACGTCGTACAGGTCGCACAGTTCCTGATTCTCGCGCATGATAAGACCCGCGCCGCATTCGATGTTACGCCCCACGGCGAGCGTCAGGATCTGACGCAACTCGGACGTAAAGCGACTGTCGACCTTGTAAGCGCGGATCTTGTTGGCGCGCGCCACCAGGAACATGTGCGTACCGCGCAGCTCGTTCAGGCATCGAATGTCATCGGAGGGCAGTGCAAGCGTCATCTTATAGCCGCACTTGTTCTCTTCCAAAAACAGCTGGTACCTGTTACGGAAATCTTTAAGGTTGTGGTATTCCTTAACGGCCCCGGACTCGGCAAAGGCACGCAGCGCGACGCTGCGCGTGGAGAGGTTGCCTACCTTTTTGCGTGCGATCTGCTCGAGCTGAGTAGCGTTGCTCTCCTCGGTGCTTGCGGGCGTCCGAAGCGCATCGGCGGCAGGCCTGCGGTTGAGTTGCGCTATCCTCTCGCGCCATTCCTGCGGCAACGTACGATCGTTGGCGGCAAGACGCAGGCTAAACTTGTTCGATACCTTAACGGCTTTCAGGTAGCCAAAAGTCATCGGGGATGCCTGTGTGATCTTGCAGAACGCGTCCTCGGTAAGGTCATAGCGCTGGTACAACGGGGCGAATTTGTCCTCGTCGAGGCGCGGCCGGTTGCGCAGCAAATCGGCACGGCGCTGACGAAGCGGGCCAAGACCGGCGGGCTTGTGCGGGTAATCCATAAGCGGCTTATCGCTAAAGATCCAGCGCAACAGGTTGGCATCGTCGACGGGCAGCAACGCAAGCCACGCATCGATGGACATGGGGCCTTTGCCGGTGAGGTCTTCGACCTTGCCGGCGAAGGGCTTTGCCGGTTGTTCCGGGGCCGGGGCGGAAGCTGGAGCGGGGGCAGCGGCCGGAGCGGGCTCAGGTGAGGGCTTGGATTCGGGCTCGGAAGCAGACTCGGGCTCAGGCGTCGACGCGACAGTCTGCTCTGCAGGCGCGGACTTCTCCTCCACCGGCTCGTCGGCGTTTTCGGTTTCTATGCTCGCCAAGTATGCTCGAACCACATCGCAAACGGTCGGCGCAAGGTCCTTATCGACAATTGCATATTTAAGCGGAATGGTGCCCTGCCCATACACGCGCTTCATATACAAGTAGGAAGGCTGCGCGGTGCGCGTTAAACCGTAAAACTCCTCGGCGGCGAGCTTATACGTATGGAAGAGCGAGCCAAAGGTATCGATGTCAAACGTCGGACGACCTTCCATGAGCACATCGTAACGCACCCCAATATAGCTGGAAGGCCTACCGATGCTGCCAGCCCATTTAGCCGGATTGTTCTCGATGAGCATATAGCCCATCAGAGTTCGGTCTTGGTATGCAAGATCAGTGAACCACCTGTTGAACTTTGCGGCATCCGGGTCGATGGCCAGCTTGAGCGCCTGCCCAACCGTAAGGTCCTGAACCTGCGGCCGCTTGGGCTCACCAGAGGATACCGTCGTGCAAGATTGGGCTTGGGCATCGGGCTGATTGCTCGGTTGGATCGCGCTGGCCGGTGCAATAACGGAATCCACAGGATTAGCGTCTGTGCAGGTAGAGTCAGTATCGGCCGCATCAATATCTTCTCGATCCTGAGGAGCCTCAAAGTTCAGACGCTTAAACGTTTTTACGGCCGCGTTAAAGGCGGGATATTCGTTTTTGAACTCGGTGAGCGTCACTTTGACGGAATACCGTTCGCTGTAACCCGCCGCAAGCTTACCTGCCAATCTGGTGCAGAAAAGAAGGCGGAACGAGGGTTCGCTTACGGACAAACGCTCTTTTCGCAGCTGCAGTACGGCTTCGTCGGCAAGGCGGTTTACCGCAATAGCGCGCTCAACGGGCGTATTGACCGACGGATACCAACCTCCTATCGCCGCTTGACGGGCAAGCTCCATCTCATACTTGATTCTTGCCAGTTGCAAACTCCCCGCTGGCCAATCTTTCAAAGCATCGACAATCGAGTGTACTTCACCGGGAGCGAGGCCTCCCGAGCGCAGCTTAGAAGCGCTATAGGTGAGCAGCTCGGGCAGGTCGTAAATTTTAAGGTTCCACTTCAGTTTACGCTGAATTGCCGGAGAAATCGCAAGGTTCCACAACGAGAGGGGCGCACCGTCACTCGTATATACCGTACTGAGCGTTTCGGTAATCGGTCCTTTGATATTCGAATACGCATGGTAGTCGAGCCCTATACTGCGCAAGTTTCCAAAGACATCAAACGTTAATTTCGCGTTGCCCGAGAGCTTGCCGAGTTCTGCCGCCTGCGCGCGATACTGCGGAGAAAGTGGCAGGGCGTGAGCGCAGAGCTGCTTCTCGAAGGCAGCACGCACGTTTGCGTCCTCGGCCTTGCCAAGCTCGTGCACGAGGCCAAACACGTCGTGAATATTCTGCTTATCGAGAAAGGCGACCTGGGTCTCGCTGGCAAACACACTGCGCGGGTCATCCCAGCCGCTCAAGTACTCGGGACATTCGAGTTTATCGCCAGTGTCCTCGGGGGACTCGAGCTCGAGCGCAGGCTGCTCGGGCTCGGACTTGGACTGGAGAGCAGCCTCGGGCTCAGCAACGGCCTTCGCTGCCTCGATGCCGTCCGAGAAGGAAATGGCCAGCTGCTGCGACTCGGAAGACAATGTGAGCTCGGGGCGCTCAGGCTGGGCAGGCTCCTGCTGCTCGGCCTCCACCAACCCTGCCGGCAGTTCGTATCCCATGAGGGACAGGCCGTCAGCAGGCTTCTTGTCATACGAAACGCCCACGGCAACGGGAATGGGCCAACTGTTCTCATTAGTCCTCAGCTGCTCGAGGGTCGAATCCACGCGCAGCGATATGGGACCGCAAGCCTCGGACGCGGGCACAGGCGCCTCGGCAGTAACAGGCTCAGCCGCCTCGGGCTGAGCGCCCATCGGCTCTGGCACATCCACATCGACGGATTCAATTTCTGCGACTTCATCCGCTTCGGACTGAACGTGTTCGGAATCAACGGACTCGTCAGCGACCTCAATGACTTCAGGCTCGACAGCTTCGGGTGCAACATCTTCAGCCTCGACGCTCTCGTCATCCACGACCGTGTCTTCAGCGGTTTCGGTTTCAGCAGCTTCGATTTCGGCGTCTTCGGGCTCGGCATCGGGCTCAACCGCCTCGTCCCCAACCGCTTCAGGCTCAAAAGCTACAACCGCTACCGGCTCCCCTGCGGCCTCCGCCACTTCCACGGCAGCGTCAGGCGCCAGGCCGTACTCGCCGTTGGCATACAAAAGTTCACCATCTATAACTAGTTTGGCTAGCGCACGCTCGTATGACTCATTAATGGTGCGATATACGCTCGAGCGCACCAATGCCTCGTGCAGTGGAGCATCAGTCTGCCCGACCGCATCCAGAATGAGCGACTCGAAATACGCGTCTATGTTCATCGAATCGTTTGTTGCACTCGTGCCATTGTTATTCATACAGAAACGACCCCCAAGAATCCACGCCGCAACCCACCGGCTACGTCGGGAAATAAGGAAGATGATTGTTTATGAATACTTCATACGCCACTTGCGAACGTTTTTGTTTAGCAACATTTTGTTGTGCAACAACTCAACTGTGCATATGCAGATGAGCGGTAGTTTTAATCGGTGAACGGCAATTGCATGCCCTTCGAGACCGTTCTGTTTTCCTCGGCTTCACGGCAATTAAAATGGACCCGTCGCGCGCGGTCACGCCGCGCGTCATGCACGTCTTTCTGCCACCAGATGGGACAAGCAAGGCTGATCGCTCATGTTCTCATTTGGCTTTACGCTATAATCAACATTAAGCTATACATATGATTCTATGTAAGGAGTTTCATATGCCTGTCGTAAAGCCTATTTCCGATCTGCAACGCAACTTTGGTTCCATAGCAGATAGCTGCCACCAAACCAAAGAGCCCGTCTACCTAACCAAAAACGGGTCGGCATCGCTTGTCGTCATGGATGCCGAGGCCTATGACGAGCAGACGCGCGCGCTATCCGCCATTCAGGAGCGCGAAGAACGCATTCAGCGAGCCATCACGCGTGGCTACGACGACTTAGTGAACGGTCGCGTGCGGCCTTGGAAACAGGCCAAGGCAGATGCGGATCGCATCAGGGCAGCTCGCCATGAAATTGGATAACGCAGACGTCGAGTTCTACTCGGAGCTCGACGAACTTGATAAGCCTTTTGATGTTGTCATGACTGACGAGGCACTCTATGCCTATGCCGAAATTCCTTCGGAGCGAGTCTACGCCAGAATCGGCAACCTCATCGACTTTCTAGCCGAGCATCCTTATTTTGGCGAAGAATACGACCCCTACTATCAGGCGGCCTTTCCGCCCATTGGCTGCAGGGTCTTCTTTTACGCGCACTACGGCGTGTGCTACCACGTGGATGTTGAGCAGCGAAACATCAGCATCCTGGCAATCGAGGACCATCGAAAGAACCCTTTGAGTAGATTCAAACTACTCAAGTAGCCTCCCCCCATGTAACCATCCTGTAAATCATAGCGGCGTAGTCGAGTTTTACCGTGATGCGGTCGCGCCTGGCGCTCCACTGTGCTAAAGTATCCCGAACGTTCAAACGACTACGAGGGGGAAATAGAAGATGGCACGTGTGCACAACTTCTCAGCTGGCCCGGCCGCACTGCCCACAAGCGTGCTCGCCGAGATCGCCGACGAGATGATGGACTACCGCGGTTGCGGCATGTCCGTGCTCGAGATGAGCCATCGATCTAGCATGTACCAGCAGATCATCGACGACGCCGAGGCAACCCTGCGCCGCCTGCTGAGCATCCCCGACAACTACCGCGTCCTGTTTTTGCAGGGTGGCGCCACGCTGCAGTTTGCGGGCATCCCCATGAACCTCATGCGCCGCGGCCGCGCCGGCTACGTCGTGACCGGCAACTTTGCCAACAAGGCGTACAAGGAGGCCGCCAAGTACGGCGAGACCGTGCTGCTCGCGAGCTCCGAAGACACCAATTTCGACCACATTCCCAACATGGCCGACATCAACGCGCGCATTGCCGCCGAGGCCGCGAGCGATGGGCTCGACTACGTCTACATCTGCCAGAACAACACCATCTTTGGCACCATGTACCACGAGCTGCCCAACTGTGGCGACGTGCCACTGGTCGCCGATGTCTCGAGCTGCTTTTTGTCACAGCCGCTCGACGTTGAGCGCTACGGGCTCATTTACGCCGGCGCGCAGAAAAACGCCGGCGCCGCGGGCGTGACTGTGGTCATCGTGCGCGACGACCTCATCGCAGATGGCCCAGCCTTTGCGCAGACGCCGCAGTACCTGGACCTTAAGACCCAGGCCGCCAAGGGCTCCATGCTCAACACGCCCAACACCTTTGGCATCTACTTGTGCGGCAAGGTGTTCCGTTGGGTCGAGCAGACCGGCGGACTTGCCGCCATGGCCGAGCGCAACTGGGCCAAGGCCAACCTGCTCTACGACCTGCTCCAGAACAGCGAACTGTTCCACGGCACCGTGCAGCCCGACAGCCGCTCCATCGCCAACGTCACGTTCCGCACCGGCGACGCCGAGCTCGACGCCGCCTTTGTCGCAGGCGCGGCCGAGCACCAGATTCAAAACGTCAAGGGCCATCGCCTGGTGGGCGGTATGCGCGCCAGCGTCTACAACGCCGTGACCATGGAGGACGTGCAGGCGCTGGCCGCGTACATGAAGGACTTCGAAGCGCAGCATAGTTTGAGCCCGCGATCTAACTAGCCCGCAATCCGCGGGCCGACCAGCCACCTCAAACCACTTGTTTTAGACAAACCTGCTAAGGAGTTTTTCCATGCGTAAGATTAAGACCATCGACGACATCACCAAGGACGGCAAAGTCGAGTTTGGCGAGGGCTACGAGTTTGTGAGCACCGCCGAGGAGGCCGACGCCATCCTGATGCGCTCCACCGACCTGCACGGCTACGAGCTGCCCGAGGGCATTCGCGCCATCGCCCGCTGCGGCGCCGGCGTCAACAACATCCCCGTCGAGGAGTACGCCAAGAAGGGCGTCGTCGTCTTTAACTCCCCCGGCGCCAACAGCAACGCCGTCAAGGAGCTCGTCCTGGGCATGCTGGTGCTTTCGAGCCGCGGCGTAGTGCAGTCGATGAACTGGGTGCGCGACAACGCCGACGATCCCGAGATTCAGGTCGATGCCGAGAAGGCCAAGAAGGCCTTTGTGGGCCGCGAGCTCAAGGGCAAGCGCATCGGCGTCATCGGCCTGGGCAACGTGGGCTCCAAGGTCGCCAACGCCTGCGTCGACCTGGGCATGGACGTCTACGGCTACGATCCGTTCATTTCCGTCGAGCACGCGTGGGTGCTAAGCCGCGAGGTGCAGCGCGTGGGCACGCTCGAGGACCTGTGCCGCGGCTGCGACTACCTCACCGTGCACGTGCCCAGCAAGGCAGACACCATCGGCATGATCAGCACCGAGCAGATTAACCTGCTGGCACCCGACGCCGTGCTCATCAACTACGCGCGCGAAACCATCATTGACGAGGACGCCGTCGACGCCGCCTTGCGCGAGGGCAAGCTCAGCTGGTTTAGCTGCGACTTCGCCACGCCCAAGACCGTCAAGATGCCCAACACGTTTATCACCACGCACTCGGGCGCCGGCACTGGCGAGGCCGAGGCCAACTGCGCCGATATGGCCATCAGCGAGCTCAAGGATTACCTGGAGAACGGCAACATCGCACATAGCGTCAACTACCCCGCCTGCAGCATGGGCAAGGCGCGCGCCGCGAGCCGCATCGCCTGCCTGCACGCCAACGTGCCCAACATGATCGGCCAGATTACGGCCATTCTCGCCAAGGACAACGCCAACGTGCAGCGCATGACCAACGAGTCCGCCGGCGAGAACGCCTACACCATGTTCGACACCGACGAGCACCTGAACAGCAGCACGATCGAGGCGCTTAAGCAGATTCCGTCGATGTATCGCGTGCGCGTGATTAAATAGCGCCGGCGCCAAGCCTGTCAGACAGGCCACGAAGCCCATTCGGCCCCCCGTTTTCACGAAACGGGGGGCCGATTTCGTTACTCCGGACGGCTTCAAAATGATACCCAGAACAAGTTTTTTCGGATAATCGACGGTAAGACCCAAATCACTCAGCGCACCCGCTTTGATAAACAGCTTTATCAGGGACTTTAGTAGGTAAAAATCGATCTCTATGTGCCGAATGTAAGTTGACTGTCTATTTTCCGAAACAACTTATTCTAGATGGCATTTTTAAGACCCCTCCAAGGCAAAATTGAAGCTTTTTTGCGACCAAAGCTCTAGTTCACGCGACCGTTTTCCACCCGCACGGCTATATTCCCGCCCAATCGATAAAAATCTCCTCACGAAGCCGCCGTTCGAGCTCCTGCTGCCGCGGCGTCTTGTCTTTCAGCGGCACATCGAGATAGGACATGATGAGCTCCATCACCACGCGGAAGGCATCGGAGTCGGCCAGCTGGCCATAGGTCATCAGAACGACGGGATATCCCATCGCTTGCAGCGCCGTCGTTCGATCGGAGTCCGAGATCTTGGATTCTATGGATCCGTGAATGGCTTTACCTTGGCATTCAACCAGACACTCTCGGCTGCCGTCCTTATTTGCCAGCAGAATATCGGCATAGCGCCTATCGAGCCCCGAAATCAGGCGGGCACTGCGCGTCATGCGAATCTCTACGTTATTGGTAAGGCTCAGCCCTTCGCCGCCGCGCAATCTCGTAAGGCCAAACAGCATCGAAGCCTGGACCTCGAGCGGCGATGCCGCCACCCCCGTAATGCATTTCGCAGCACGTGTGAACGATTTAGCGCCGCGGAGCCCCGGGATCTTATCGACGAACTCGGTAAGTTCAGAGAGCTCAATCAAGGGAGGTCGTTTCCACAAGTCTGTTGGATTCCCCGAGGTATCCTTTACGTTTTCCCAGCCCGACCGCGCGTCACCCCACCGGTCCCCATATGCCTGCTCAAGTGCCGACTTTACCTGAGGCGCAATCTTGCACACGGCAAAGGTGCCGCACATCTCAAACATGCACATGATCAGACGCTCGTTCGAGACCGAGGAAGCCAGGGTCAGCAGGGTAAAGAGTGGGGATGCGACATCGAGGCCAAACTCTGTCTGCCGCGTGGAATCAAACGGCCTCTCCCCGTTCCAAACATGCCTGACAATGCGATCGCCCTTACGTCCGCAGCCGCCCTGCGCCAACACGTGTAACGGAGTGCCCAGGAAATGCTTGACGAGCGGGTGTTCACAAAGATGCTCCCTGCGCGGATCGTCCGCAGAATCGGGCAGGTCCGGCATTATCGCCAAAACCTGTGGGGGTATCCGGTGATACCGAAAGGCAGATATGTCGCACAGCATGTCGTCCATGAAGGGTACGTACCCACTGCGTCGTTTGCAAACCCGCCTGGACGGCAAACGCGCTGGCTCGGCCTGCGAACGGTAAATACTGTTGCGCGCACGTTGCGGATCTCTCAGGAGGCTTACAATCGGTTTGGAAAGCAAACTGATTGTGAGGTTGCATATGGTTGACAAGGACTTTGCCTGGCGGCTTGCGCAGGACCTTGTGAAGATTGACAGCTCGGACCCCGGCGCATATGAGGGCGAGATTGAGCGCTTCATTAAGAGGCTCATTGAGCAGCGGCTGGCACAGTTTGATTGTCCTGCGCTCGATGCCGCGCAGATTGAGGAGCTTGAAGTACTCCCCGGGCGCCGCAACCTTATGGTCACCGTGCCGGGACTGAGCGACGAGCCGCGGCT
>OGRU01001635.1_pt1 | contig 16366 bp, 12 predicted proteins | sample 1553541 | NCBI WGS metagenome assembly OGRU01 (sample SAMEA2580068, study PRJEB22360) | human gut metagenome | biome: human gut; feature: human-associated habitat; material: faeces | place: Denmark | collected 2008/2010
TCAGGAATTAAAAGAAAAGGGACAGTTTGTAAAGATTACAGCAGCTTCCTTAAAAGAAAGTCATCCTCATGATATTCATATCACAAAAGAGGCACCAAACTATAGTGTAGAATAATAAGAACGCAAAGGGCTGCGCAGATGGGGGAATCTTCATCTGTGCAGTTTTTTTACTTTATAGGAAAGTTTGATTTTTACTTTAGAAAGAGGTGATCGGATGTTTTTTTCCAGAGACCGGAAACAGGTCTGGAAGAATAATAAAGTGAGGAAAAGGAAAAAGTCTGGGAAAAAACGCAGAGGAAAGAAAAAGGCATCAAATAGAAAGATATCAACTAGAAAGACGTCAAATAAAAAGCAGCTGATTATTACGGTTTTTCTTTTGGCATTATTTATTTCTGTTTTACATAATAGCCTACTTTGGATGCCGGCGAAAGTAGCAGGAACATCACAGGAGCAGGAAAAAGGAGAATCGTCTGGGAATCGAGTACTTCCCGCAGAGGATGGACCTTGTGGGAGACCGGAGATCACAGAAGACTTTTTAGATATGAACCCATACAGCAGAAGTGGAATTACCCTTAAAAAAGTAAAAGGTGTAGTGATTCATTATGTTGCGAATCCAGGTAGTACGGCAAAGGAGAATCGGGATTATTTTAATAATCTCCAAAATACGCATATTACAAAGGCAAGCAGTCATTATATTGTCGGCTTAGATGGAGAGATTATTCAGTGTATTCCACAAAATGAGATTTCTTATGCATCGAATAACAGAAATAAAGATACGATTTCTATTGAGTGCTGTCACCCAGGGAAAGATGGAAAGTTTAATGAGAAAACTTATGATTCTGTCGTGCGTCTGACAGCATGGATTTGCAAGATGTATGGATTATCTTCCCAAAATGTGATTCGTCATTATGACGTTACAGGAAAAATGTGTCCTAAATATTATGTAAAACATGAGCAGGCATGGAGAGAATTTTGCAATAAAGTACAGGAATGTCTGGAAAAAAGATTGATTATAATAGAAAAATGAGATATGATAAAGAAACGTGAGTATCTATACCTATAAGTATTTGAATTATTAATTTGCAGGAAATGATGCGTCTTAATTCATAAAGGGTATGAAGATAGAAGAAAAAGGAAAGGGATGAAACGATGAGTTATAAAGTAGGTGTAATCCGAGGAGACGGAATTGGTCCGGAAATCGTGGCAGAAGCACTTAAGGTGCTCGATAAAGTAGCAGAGAAATATAATGAGAAGTTCGATTATACAGATATTCTTCTTGGTGGTGCATCTATTGATGCAACGGGAAAGCCTCTTACAGAAGAAGCTTTAGAAACAGCAAAAAGCTGTGATGCTGTGCTGATGGGGTCCATCGGTGGCAACACAACAACTTCTCCATGGTATAAGCTTCCAGCGAATTTAAGACCCGAAGCAGGACTCCTTGCAATCCGTAAGGGACTTGGATTATTTGCCAATATGAGACCGGCCTATCTTTATGAGGAATTAAAAGATGCCTGTCCGTTAAGAGAAGATATTATCGGAGATGGATTTGATCTCGTTGTTATGAGAGAACTTACAGGTGGTCTTTACTTTGGAGAAAGAAAGACATTTGAAGAAGATGGTGTGACAAAGGCTGTAGATACACTTACATACAGTGAAGAAGAGATTCGCCGTATTGCTGTCCGCGGTTTTGATATCGCTATGAAGAGAAGAAAGAAAGTAACAAGCGTAGATAAAGCGAACGTATTGGATTCTTCCCGTTTATGGAGAAAAGTTGTTAATGAGGTGGCTCAGGACTATCCGGAAGTAGAGTTAGAGCATATGTTAGTTGATAACTGTGCTATGCAGTTAGTAAGAGATCCAAAGCAGTTTGATGTTATTCTTACAGAGAATATGTTTGGAGATATTTTATCGGATGAGGCGAGTATGGTAACCGGTTCTATCGGAATGTTATCTTCTGCTAGTTTAAAAGAAGGAAGCTTTGGATTATATGAACCAAGTCATGGCTCCGCACCGGATATCGCAGGGCAGAACATTGCTAATCCAATCGCAACCATTCTTTCTGCTTCCATGCTTCTTCGTTATTCCTTCAATATGGATGAGGCAGCAGATGCTGTAGATCATGCGGTAAAACAGGTATTAAAAGATGGATACCGTACCGTTGATATCATGTCTGAGGGAATGACAAAGGTTGGATGTAAAGAAATGGGAACTCTTATTGCAGAACGCATTTAAAAAACTTGGAGGTTAATTATGAATAGTGATCATGTAAAAAAAGGAATGCAGCAGGCACCACATCGTTCCCTGTTTAATGCATTAGGATATACAAAAGAAGAAATGGAAAGACCTTTGGTAGGTATCGTTAGTTCTTATAACGAGATTGTTCCAGGGCATATGAATCTTGACAAGATTACGCAGGCAGTAAAGATGGGCGTTGCCATGGCTGGTGGTACACCGGTCGTATTTCCGGCAATTGCTGTCTGTGACGGTATTGCAATGGGTCATACAGGAATGAAGTATTCCTTAGTAACAAGAGAATTAATCGCAGATTCTACAGAATGTATGGCAAAGGCACATCAGTTTGATGCATTAGTTATGATTCCTAACTGTGATAAAAACGTACCGGGCCTGTTAATGGCAGCCGCACGTATTAATGTGCCAACTGTTTTTGTAAGTGGCGGTCCGATGTTAGCCGGACATGTTGATGGAAGAAAGAGAAGTCTTTCCTCTATGTTTGAGGCGGTAGGCGCATATGAAGCCGGAAAAATGACAGCAGAAAAAGTAGAAGAGTATGTTAATAAAGTATGTCCTACCTGCGGTTCCTGCTCCGGTATGTATACTGCGAACTCCATGAACTGTATGACAGAGGTTCTTGGTATGGGACTTCAGGGTAACGGTACGATTCCGGCAGTATATTCTGAGAGAATCCGCCTTGCAAAACATGCCGGTATGAAGGTTATGGAATTATTAAAGAATAATGTACGTCCAAGTGATATCATGACAAAGAAAGCATTCTTAAATTGCTTGACTGTAGATATGGCTCTTGGATGTTCTACCAATACAATGCTTCACCTTCCGGCAATCGCACATGAGGCAGGTGTAGAACTGAACATGGATATTGCTAATGAGATCAGTGCAAAGACACCAAACCTTTGTCATCTTGCACCGGCAGGTCCTACTTATATGGAAGACTTAAATGAAGCCGGTGGTGTGTATGCTGTCATGAATGAACTTAGTAAAAAAGGCCTTCTTTACGAAGATCAGATTACAGTAACAGGAAAGACAGTAGGAGAGAATATCAAAGATGTGCGTAACTTAAATCCAGAAGTTATCCGTCCGATTGACAACCCATATATGGCACAGGGTGGAATCGCTGTTCTGAAAGGAAATATCGCACCGGATACCGGTATTGTAAAACAGTCTGCTGTTGTTCCTGAAATGATGGTACATGAAGGACCGGCAAGAGTATTTGACTGCGAGGAAGATGCGATTAAAGCAATTAAAGGTGGAGATATTGTTCCTGGAGATGTTGTTGTTATTCGCTATGAAGGACCAAAGGGCGGTCCTGGAATGAGAGAGATGTTAAATCCTACCTCTGCAATCGCAGGAATGGGACTTGGTGATTCTGTTGCTTTAATTACAGACGGACGTTTCTCCGGTGCATCCAGAGGAGCTTCCATCGGACATGTATCTCCGGAAGCAGCCGTTGGTGGACCAATCGCATTAATTGAAGAAGGAGATATCATTAAGATCGATATTCCGAATAACAGCTTGAATGTAGATGTTACAGATGAGGAATTAGCAAAGAGAAAAGAAAAATGGCAGCCAAGAGAACCAAAGATTACAGATGGTTATCTTCGTCGTTATGCCGCACTTGTTACTTCCGGAAACAGAGGAGCAGTTTTGGATGTTGACCAGTTAAAATAATTGGAAAGGGTAATTTATAATGAAGCAGGTTCTTAATGGTTCAGAAATCGTATTAGAATGTTTAAAGGAGCAGGGGGTGGACACCGTTTTCGGTTATCCGGGTGGTGCTATTTTAAATATTTACGATGAATTATATAAACAAAGTGATAAAATCCATCACGTTCTTACTTCTCATGAGCAGGGAGCTTCTCATGCAGCAGACGGTTATGCCAGAGCAACAGGAAAAGTAGGAGTATGTATGGCTACATCCGGTCCGGGGGCAACAAATCTTGTGACCGGACTGGCAACTGCTTACATGGATTCTATTCCGGTTGTGGCGATTACAGCGAATGTTGGTGTCAGTCTTCTTGGAAAGGACTCTTTCCAGGAGATTGATATCAAAGGAGTGACAATGCCTGTTACAAAGCATAATTATATTGTAAAGGATGTTGAAAAGCTTGCGGATACGATTCGTGAGGCTTTCCAGATTGCACAATCCGGAAGAAAAGGTCCGGTTTTAGTCGATATCACAAAAGATGTTACAGCAGCAAAAACTTACTTTGAATCAATGACTCCACCAGTGATTCATCCAGTTTGTGAGACAATCAAAGAAAAGAGTGTAAAAGAAGCAATCGAGATGATTGAGGCGGCAAAACAGCCATATGTTCTTCTTGGTGGTGGATGTATTTTATCCGATGCCAGCGAGCAGGTTCGGGAGTTTGTCAGAAAGATTGATGCACCGGTTTGTGATACGCTTATGGGAAAGGGTACTTTTCCGGGAGAAGATCCAGCGTATACAGGAATGCTTGGTATGCATGGAACAAAGACATCAAATATTGGAGTATCAAAAGCAGACGTATTGATTGCGATTGGTACACGTTTCAGTGACCGCGTCTATGGTAATGCCAAAACATTTGCCAGTCATGCAAAGATTATCCAGATTGATATTGATCCGGCAGAAGTGAATAAAAATATTTTAATTGATACCGCGATCATAGGTGATGTAAAAGCAGTACTTTCTATTTTAAATAGAAGAATTAATCAGCAGCATCATGAAGAATGGATGAAAGAGATTCAGGATATGAAAGCAAAATATCCGATGACTTATCATCAGGAACGTCTTTCCGGTCCGGGACTTATTGAGAAGATTTATGAGCTTACAAAAGGAGATGCGATCATTACAACAGAGGTTGGACAGCATCAGATGTGGGCGGCACAGTATTATAAATATAAATCTCCTCGTCAGTTCCTTACTTCCGGTGGTCTTGGAACAATGGGATATGGACTTGGTGCTGCAATCGGCGCAAAGTGCGGATGCCCGGATAAAGTAGTTGTAAATATTGCTGGAGATGGCTGCTTCCGAATGAATATGAATGAGATTGCAACAGCAACCCGTTCTGAGATTCCGGTAATAGAAGTAGTCGTTAATAACCATGTACTCGGTATGGTTCGCCAGTGGCAGAATCTTTTTTATGAACAGCGCTATTCTTCTACAACTCTTTATGATAAAGTAGATTTTGTAAAGGTTGCAGAAGCAATGGGAGCAAAGGCAAAGCGTGTAGAGACGATTGAAGAATTTGAGACTGCTTTTAAAGAAGCAGTTGATTCTAATGAACCGTATTTACTTGACTGTATCATTGACAGTGATGATAAAGTATGGCCAATGGTAGCACCGGGCGGTTCGATCAGCGATGCTTTCAATGAAGAAGATTTAGAAAAGAAAAAGAGTGAATTAAAATAAATTAAAAATAAGAAAGGAAGATATATAATGTTTCAGTATAAATGCTTAAATCCGATTTCTGCATGCGGAACTTCTCTTTTTACAGAAGAATATAAACAGGTAGAAGAATTACAGGAGGCCGATGCCGTATTAGTAAGAAGTGCTGCGATGCATGATATGCAGGACGTGCCGAATCTTTTAGCTGTTGCAAGAGCAGGTGCAGGAGTAAATAATATTCCTATCGCAGATTATTCTGATAAAGGAATTGTTGTATTTAACACACCGGGAGCGAATGCAAACGGAGTAAAAGAAATGGTTATCGCAGGAATGTTATTGGCATCACGTGATTTGATCGGTGGTAACAAATGGGTGGAAGAGAATAAAGAAGACCCAAATATCACAAAGGCAATGGAAAAAGCAAAAAAAGCATTTGCCGGAAGAGAAATTCAGAATAAAAAGATTGGTGTTATCGGTCTTGGAGCAATTGGTGTTCTCGTAGCGAATGCAGCACACAACTTAAATATGGAAGTTTATGGATATGATCCATTTTTATCTGTAAAGTCTGCATGGAATTTATCAAGAGCGGTACATCATGTATCTTCTATCGATGAGATTTTTGAAAACTGTGATTTTATCACAATCCATGTTCCACTGTTAGACAGTACAAAGAACATGATTAGTGCAGAAGGCATTGCAAAGATGAAAAAAGATGCGGTTATCTTAAACTTTGCACGTAATGGTCTTGTCGATGAAGATGCTTTAGTAGCTGCATTAGAGAATGGCAAGCTGGCACATTATGTAACAGACTTCCCTACACCAAAGGTGGCTGGAGTAGATGGAGTGATTGCCTTCCCTCATCTTGGAGCTTCAACAGAAGAATCTGAAGATAACTGTGCAGAGATGGCAGTAGAACAGCTTATGGATTATCTGGAAAATGGTAATATCACAAACTCTGTAAACTATCCAAATACACAGCTTGGTGTATGCCAGACGCAGGGACGTATTTCTATTTTACATAGAAATATTCCAAACATGCTGACTCGTTTCACAGGTGCATTTGCAAAAGACAATATCAACATCACAGAAATGAGCAACAAGACAAAAGGCGATTATGCTTACGCAATCTTCGATGTGGATTCTGTAATTACAGAAGAATCTGTACAGCATATCATAGATATTGAAGGTGTACTTAAGGTAAGAGTGGTTAAATAATTATAATAATATACATCAAAAATAACTGTCCAGAGCAATATGGCTTTGGATAGCTATTGAAAATAAAAAACAGGAATAAACCCATAGTTATTTTACACAGAAAGGTGACATAGGAAAATGGATCAGAAATTAAAAGTAGGTATCCTTGGTGGTACAGGAATGGTTGGACAGAGATTTATCTCTCTTTTAGAGAATCACCCTTGGTTTGAAGTAGTAGCAATCGCAGCAAGTCCACGTTCTGCAGGAAAAACATATGAGGAAGCAGTAGGCGGAAGATGGAAAATGCAGAAAGCGATGCCGGAAGCTGTAAAGAATATCGTGGTAATGAACGTAAACGAAGTAGAAAAAGTAGCTTCTGAAGTAGACTTCGTATTCAGTGCTGTAGATATGAGCAAAGAAGAAATCCGTGCGATCGAGGATGCTTACGCAAAGACAGAAACACCTGTAGTTTCTAACAACAGCGCACATAGATGGACACCAGACGTACCAATGGTAGTACCTGAAATTAACCCAGAACATTTTGAGGTAATCGAGGCACAGAAAAAACGTCTTGGAACAAAGAAAGGTTTCGTAGCAGTAAAACCAAACTGTTCCATCCAGAGCTACGCTCCAGCACTTTTTGCATTAAAAGAATTTGGTCCTAAGGAAGTTGTGGCAACAACATACCAGGCAATCTCCGGAGCAGGTAAGACATTCAAAGACTGGCCGGAAATGGTAGAAAACATCATCCCATTCATCGGTGGCGAAGAAGAAAAATCCGAGCAGGAACCATTAAGATTATTCGGTAAAGTTGTAGACGGCAAAATCGAAAAAGCAACTGCACCATTAATCACAACACAGTGTATCCGTGTACCTGTACTTGATGGACATACAGCAGCCGTATTCGTAAACTTTGAAAAGAAACCAACCAAAGAAGAAATCATCGACCGTTGGGAAAACTTCAAAGGACTTCCACAGGAGCTTAACTTACCAAGCGCACCAAAGCAGTTCATACGTTATATGGAAGAAGATAACCGTCCACAGGTTAAATTAGACATTGATTTTGAAAATGGAATGGGAATCTCCATGGGACGTTTAAGAGAAGATACAATGTTTGATTATAAATTTGTAGGATTATCTCATAATACAGTACGTGGCGCAGCCGGCGGAGCTGTACTTTGTGCAGAATTATTAACAGCACAGGGATATATCACAGCAAAATAAATTCTGATTTGTAGATTTGATATAGGTGAAAAATAAAAAATGATATATCCCATCTGCTTTGCAGCCGCTTTGTTTAAGATGCCTGTCTACATTTTAAACACGCTCTAAAGCGATATCTGGGATATATCATTTTTCTTTTTTTAGGAGGTTTTTTATGTTGTTAGAAGCAGCTTCATTGAAGTCTTTTGCTCACTCACTTATCTATGAATACCTTGGTAAAACAGGAGTGAAACTGGCAGATTTTTGTGGTGACATTATCGGGGCACTGCTGATTTTATTCATCGGTTTTAAAATCGTATCCTATGTGGTAAAAATGGCACATAAGATTTTTGAGCGTTCGATTATGGACACAACGCTGCAGACCTTCCTGCTTTCTTTTATTAAGATTGGCGGTAAGGTACTTGTTATTTTTATGGCGGTAACAAAGATTGGCGTAGCAGCCTCATCTATTGTGGCATTACTTGGTTCTGCCGGTCTTGCTCTTGGTCTTTCTTTACAGGGTTCACTGTCGAATATTGCCGGTGGTGTTATTTTGTTATTATTAAAACCATTTCAGGTTGGGGATTATATTATTGAGGGAAACTCTGGGAAAGAAGGAACTGTACAGGCAATTGGAATTATGTATACAAAGCTTTTAAGTGTAGACAATAAAGCAATCATGATACCAAATGGAAATTTATCAAATGCGAGTATTACGAATGTAACTTATCAGGAAAAACGACGTGTTGATCTGAATGTCGGTATTGAATATAGTGAAGATATCAAAAAAGTCAGAAAAGTATTAAATGCTTTAATAGAAAAAGAACCGGCAAGAATTACAGATGAGCCAGTTAAAATTTACGTAAATGAATTTCAGGCAAGTTCTATAGATATAGGGATTCGTTACTGGGTAAAAACAGAGGATTATTGGGAATCACGTTGGAGAGTATTGGAAGAAATTAAAGAAGAATTTGACAATAACAATATTGCTATTCCATTTGAACAGCTTGATGTAAATTTGATTCCGCAGGAAAAAGAATAAGAGAAGAATAAGAGGGAGAAAATTTACAATGGAGAAGAATTTAACGACGGGCAGTGTTTTGAAGAGTATTTTATATTTTTCTCTGCCCTATTTATTATCCTATTTTTTACAGACGCTTTACGGTATGGCCGACTTGTTTATTATCGGACAGTTTGAAGATATTTCGAGTATAACGGCAGTATCTATTGGCAGTCAGGTAATGCATATGATTACGGTAATGATCGTTGGTCTTGCTATGGGAGCAACGGTTAATATCGGACAGGCGATTGGGGCGGGCAATAAGAAAAAAGCAGCCAAAGATATTGGGAATACAGTCACCCTTTTTATGATGCTGGCAATTGTAGGAGCAGCAGGTCTTTTATTTTTTATCAAACCCATTGTCGGCATGATGTCAACACCGCAGGAAGCAGTTCATGAAACAGTTATTTATCTTACCATCTGTTTTCTGGGAATTCCTTTTATTACTGCCTATAATATTATCAGTTCTATTTTTAGAGGAATAGGAGATTCTAAAAGCCCGATGTACTTTATTGCAGTAGCCTGTGCTATAAATATTATTTTAGATTATCTTTTTATTGGCGGACTGCATATGGGGGCAGCGGGAGCAGCATTAGGAACGACTTGCTCACAGACAATCAGTGTACTGATTGCTCTTGTCGTTATTATGAAAAAAAAGACAGGAATTTCTCTTTCCAAAAATGATTTTAAGATAGACAGGAAAACAATAAAACGATTATTAAAAATTGGTATTCCTGTCGCGCTGCAGGATGGATTTATCCAGATATCGTTTATTGCAATCACAATATTTGCCAACCAGCGTGGATTAAATGATGCGGCGGCGGTAGGTATTGTGGAAAAGATCATAGGGATCCTGTTCCTGGTACCGTCTTCTATGTTGTCAACGATATCGGCACTGGCATCGCAGAATATTGGTGCAGGCAAGCATGACCGTGTACGCCTGACATTGCGGTATGTATTATGTATGACAGTAGGATATGGATTAGTTGCGGCAACGATTGTGCAGTTTGTATCTGTTACGTTTGTTGGACTATTCACGAATGACGGGGCAGTACAGATACTTGGAGGACAGTATTTACGAAGTTATGCATGGGACTGCGTATTTGCAGGAGTACATTTCTGCTTAAGCGGATATTTTTATGCATATGGCTTGTCTATCGTATCATTTATCCACAATTCCATATCTATCATATGTGCGAGAATCCCACTGTCTTATTATGCGGCAACGCATTTCCCGGATACGTTATTCCCGATGGGCTGTGCGGCACCGGCAGGATCGATCATCTCAATCATTATCTGTGTTGGTGTACTGATATGGATGAATAAACACACGGAAAAATATATGGAAAGAACGTAGTGATCGGAGAGAAAATATATGACGATCGGAATTATAGAAGACGACACATTATTACATCAGGCACTCAAAACAGCACTGCAAAACGCAGGCTATCAGACCGTATCCGCATATACAAAACAAGAGGCTCTTACTACAATTACAGGCAGTGAGAGCCTTCTTCTCATTGACATTGGACTTCCGGACGGCAATGGACTTGCATGTTACAAAAAGATCCGGGAAAAGGCAGAGATACCGGCCATTTTCCTGACAGCAAGAGACGAAGAAACGGATATGTTGACAGCATTTGACACAGGAGCAGACGATTATGTGGTAAAACCATTTTCCATGAAAGTGCTTCTAAAGCGCATAGAGGCAGTGATCGGACGGAACAACAGAGAAAAACAACTGGCATGCGGAGAAATAATATTATTTCCTGATAAGAAGCAAGTATACAAGAACGAAAAGGAAATTATCCTTACAGCCAGAGAATATCAGTTACTGGAATATCTGATGTACAATCAGGGAAATGTACTGACGAAAGAAAATATCCTGGAATATGTATGGGGACTGGATGGCCAGTTTGTAGTGGATAATACCGTCAGTGTTACGATCAACCGGCTGCGGAAAAAGATAGAAACAGATGCAGGATCACCGATATATCTGAAAAATGTATTTGGATTGGGATACAAGCTGGAGTGCGTCTGAAAAAGTAATGGCAGATACAAAAAGGAAGAGAAAAGAATGAATATCATAATAATCGTAGTGGCAGTAACGGCAGGAGTAATTCTGGGTGGAACTGCCATATATGTTTATCAGGGAAAATGCAGACAGAAAGAACTTCAGTTACTTGCGGAATGTATGGAAAAGATATTGCGTGAGGAAAAGATCCGGGAAATAAAAACGGGAGAAGAGACGTTGTATGCAAGACTGGAATCCAGATTGGTAAGGATCCAGGAGATGCTAAACGGTCGGACAGAAGCGGCGGAAAAAAGTAAAGATGAGATCCAGAAGCTGATCTCGGAGATTGCACACCAGATGCGGACACCCCTTGCTAATATCCGGACATATCAGGAATTATTAGAGGAAGAATGGAGTAAAACCGGGACAAAGACGGATGAAAATGTGGATAACTATCTAAATGCAATGAGATCCGGAGAACAACAACTGGAATTCCTGACAGAGGGATTCGTGAAGATGTCCAGACTTGAGCAGAACATGATTCAGGTACGAAAAGAAGAGACAGATCTGTTAAAGACCGTGAGAAACTGTCTTGGAAGAATTCAAAAGCGGGCAGAAGAAAAACAGATTGCATTTAGGATAGAGCTGCCGCAAGAAGTCAACTGTCCGCATGATGCCAACTGGATTGGGGAAGCAATCGATAATGTTCTGGATAATGCCGTGAAATACAGCCGGCCTGGCGGAATCATAGAAATGAGAATCCAGAAGAATGAAATGCATGCAAAGATTACTGTAAAAGATAATGGGCTTGGAATTGAAAAGGGAGAAGAGCATAAGATTTTCCAGAGATTCTACAGAGGAAAGAACGTGACCACACAGAAAGGTTATGGAATCGGACTTTATCTGGCGAGAAAAATTATCGGCCTTCATGGCGGATTTATGATTGCAAAAAACAGATATTCGGAAAAAGGTCTGATGATCGAGATAAATCTTCCAGTCTGTTAGAAGTTTGTTAGATTTGTCCTGTATGCTGTATGAGACAAGTGAAGGTTCCGATACGAAACGGACACAATTATAAGCAAGGAGAAAAAATCTTATGGAAATGATAAAAGCAGCAGGATTAAAGAAATATTATGTGACAGATAATTACGAAGTCCATGCGCTGGACGGAGTGAGTCTGTCCGTAGAAGAAAGGGAATTCCTGGCAATCATCGGTACATCAGGAAGCGGGAAGACGACATTACTTCAGATCCTGGGCGGCCTGGATGAACCCACTGCAGGTGGCGTCTGGATACGCGGCAACAGTCTGAAAGATATGACGGAAGATGAACGCACGATATTCAGGAGAAGGAATATCGGATTCGTATTTCAACAGTATAATCTGATCCCTGTTATCAATGTATATGAGAATATCGTACTTCCGCTCAGACTGGACGGTGCAGAGATTGATGAAAAATTGCTGGAAGATATTGTCAGAACGTTAAAGATTGGAGAAAAGTTAGAGAATCTCCCGGAAGAACTGTCCGGCGGACAACAACAACGAGTGGCAATTGCAAGGGCGTTAATGGTAAAGCCGGCAGTACTTTTGTGTGACGAGCCAACAGGAAATCTGGACTCTGTCACAAGTATGGAAGTAATTTCATTGTTGAAGACTTGTGCAGCAAGATTCCACCAGACGGTGATTGTTGTGACCCATCAGGAAGCGATCGCACAGATGGCAGACCGTATCCTGCGCGTAGAAGACGGGAAATTATACAATGCGGAGGTGTAATGAAATGAATGGATTTACACCGAACAATAATACGAACGTGATCCGGCTGCTTTCGGAAGCTATCAGAAAATGTAATAAAAGCAGAAACCGGATTCTTATGGGAGCAGTCGTTTTATGTATTCTTACACTGACATTTGTCTTTGGAACGGCTTACGGAAAAATAAATGCAGAATATACGAAAAATATTCGGATGGATGGAACAACGGCATCCACTTACATAGAAGAGGGAACAAAGCAGCAATATGAAAAAGCACGTTCCTTAGGATATGTAAGAGAAACCGGAAGAAGAATGAAAATGGGTGAAGCCACAGAATCCGGAAAGAAAGAATCTATCTGTTCCATACAAGTGCTGGATCAGACTGCATGGGAAAAGATGATGAAGCCCGCCTATACCGGTGTCCATGGAACCTATCCCAAAAAGCAGCAGGAAATCATGCTTCCGGTAAAGACATTAAAAAAGCTTGGAATTGATAATCCGAAAAGAGGGATGAAGATAGCACTTGATATATCGATCAGCTTTTTTCAGACAGAAAAAGAAGAGTTCAAATTATCAGGCTGGTACAGTGCTTATACAGAAGATAATGGAAGAAGCAAAGCAATCGGATATGTGTCAGAAAAGAAACTGAAGGACTGGGGTTATGATATTAAAGATGGTTCGGATATTCTGATCTGTCCGTCGAATGACATGGAATGGAAAGATACAGAAGAAAAATTATATGAAGATGTACCGATGAAAGACAATTCCCAACAGATCATTGCGACAGATACAGCGAAGAACTGGGCTGTAAAAGAGGTGACAGGAAGTTACGGGATGGCAGCAGTGGAGGCAGTTGTGATTATCTGTGGAATGTTTTTGCTTGTCTACAATGTGATGCAGATCTCCATGGCAGGCGATATCCGTCAGATGGCGCTGCTCCATACGATCGGTACAACGAAAAAGCAGCTCCGTAAGATCTATATCCGGCAGATCATGCGGACGATAGTGCCGGGAGGTATTGCAGGTATAGGTTTGTCGGTTGTGTTATTGCGATATCTGATACCGCAACTATTGGGCAGACAGTATCTGAATGGATATGGAGGCGCAGAAGAACTGCAGATCTTTCGGGTGGAAATCTTGTTGTTAGCGGTAGTCTTCACGTTGTTGGTAATCTTGGGTGCATCGGAACAGGTGATCTGGCAGACTGTAAACAGAACCTGTATAGAGGGAATGCATTACACGGAGCAGAAGGGAAGCAAGAAACAACAGCATGGAAAAGCAGGTCATGCAGATAAAGGAGCAGTCTTAAACAAGAAAAAAAGAAGCGAAACACAGGAACTGTGCTTTATGGCATGGAAGAACGTCACAAGATACAGGCAGGGATTTGTCATTACAGTTAGTTCATTGTTCCTCGGAATAGAAATGTTCCTGATTGTCATGGTGATCACAGATGGAAGTGATTATGCGAATATCATTAATCAGAGACCGGATTTCCTGATCGCAGGGGAATTCAGTGAGTCTGCACAAAAAGATGGAAGCGGGACAGAATATCAGACACAGTCGCCGGATCAAGATCCACTGAGATCAGAAGGAAATAATTTCGAATTATTATATGACAATGACTACGATGAGTTTTCACCGATATCAAAAAAAGTGCGGAAACAATTATGGAATCTTGACGGTGTGAAGAAGAAGGAATCCTACATAACCGAAGGAGCATACGTGCTTTCCGTCATATCCAGAGATGGAATACGCCCGCTGGAAGAGGATACTTATCTGGGAAACAATGTAGAATATGCGGAAGAAATCAGTATTGATTATGCTTCCGGGGCAAAGATGATCAAAGGCCTGGATGCTGATACCGTTCAGATTGTCAGCGAAAATGAGATAAAAGCATTAGAAACATATGTAGAGGAAAACAAGCTGAAAGTCGATATGGACAGTCTGAAAAACGGAACAGGAGTAATGATCATCCATGATCATAAGCTGTCACAAAAGCAGGAAAAACAGGCAGAAAAAGCAGTGGGAGAAACGGTATGTTTATCTCCGTTAAAGAACAAAGAAGCATGCATCCGGTGGAATTCCATGACGGACAAAGAAAGGGATAAGGAAGATGAGAAAATAAAGGCAGAAACGCTGTCTACAGAATATACGTTAAGCGGCTATCTGGATAATCAGGCAGATGGCTTCCCGGAGATCCACCAGGCCTGGCATGGTGCAGAAGGAGATATCTATTATCTGGTCAGTGAAAAAGGATTTAACCGTTTATCTACGAAGAGAAAGACATTTTGCATGGAATTAAACGTAGAGAAAAAGAAAGAAAAAAAGATTATGCATGAAATCCAGAAGATTCTTTCGGCAGAAAACCAGCGGCGGAAAAGCAATACACAGACAAGCCCGGACGGCGAAGGAGAAGCAGGCATTTTCTACATTGCAAGATCAGATCTTATGCAGAAAAATGCAGACTACATCCATGGAAACAGAATTATGTTCGGAAGTATCAGTGTAATATTATTGTGTGTCGGACTGGTTAATTATTTTAATATTATGTTTACGGGAATTGTGGGCAGGAAAAAAGAGCTGGAGATTATGAGAAAGATTGGAATGACACGCCGGCAGGAAAGAAAGCTGTTATTGCTGGAAGGCAGCTATTATGTACTGCTTGTCGCAGGCCTTGTAGCGTCAGTTGGATCAATCATACTAAAAGGAATCAACGTTTATATGAGAAAACAGCTTTCTTATTTTACCTTTCATTATCCGGTAGGAGCGATTGCAGGAAGTATTGTAATTATGGAAATAATGTGCGTTATAATTTGTAACCTGCTTATATTGAAAAAAATGAAAAAGTAGGTTAAATAAATAATTTCACCAACTGCGTCTTATCCAGCACAAAAATCGATACATCCATAAAAAGATGCGCCAGTAGCGTACTAAGGATCACACCGTTGGAAGTCAACAGGAATCCACAGTGGAATCCATACCAGCATACGATGGCGGAATAACTTCCCATCAGTACCAGAAGCGGCAGATTTCTTGCGACACCTTGCAGTGTTTCTTTGATATCTTCCAGTGTAGAATCAAAGTACAGGAAACGGCCGACTGCCAGTGTGATAAAATACATGATCAGTGAATCATAGTTCGAATCATGGTAGATGAACTTGATATATAATAAGATCAGAATAATATAAAAGGCAGAGATCAGCCGCACGGACGCCTTTTGTCTGGTCGGAATTGCAGTTAACGGAACGAACAGGATATCGAACCAGTTTGTCATAAATACAGAAAATACCAGAAATAAAAGTAAGATAATATTTTGATATTTCTGCCAGTAGAGTGCGGCTTGAGGAATACGTTCATCTATAATATAATAAAGAGACAGGAACAAAAGCACCGAAGTACTGGAAAATACCATCTCATAAAAGCTTTCAATAAGCGAGATTTCTTTTACTTTGTGGATATGGTTCAGTTTCCGGATCTGTTTTGGCGTCAGATCCTGTGTATTAAGTTTATAGTGTTTCTTAAGCTTT
>OGRU01001658.1_pt1 | contig 16167 bp, 14 predicted proteins | sample 1553541 | NCBI WGS metagenome assembly OGRU01 (sample SAMEA2580068, study PRJEB22360) | human gut metagenome | biome: human gut; feature: human-associated habitat; material: faeces | place: Denmark | collected 2008/2010
AAGAGCCACTGTTCTGGATTCACCTGAACATGGATTATCCATTTAACTTAAAGGGAATTCTGTACTTCCCGAAGATCAATACAGAGTATGATTCCATTGAAGGAAAGATTAAACTTTACAATAACCAGGTATTTATCGCAGATAATATTAAAGAAGTAATCCCAGAGTTCCTTATGGTACTTAAGGGAGTGATCGACTGTCCAGATCTGCCGTTGAACGTATCACGTAGTGCACTGCAGAACGACGGATTTGTAAATAAAGTTGCTGATTACATTTCCAAGAAGGTTGCTGACAAGTTGAACGGAATGTTCAAGACAGACCGTGAAAACTACGAGAAATATTGGGATGACATCAGTCCATTTATTAAGTTCGGCTGCCTGAAAGATGAGAAATTCGGCGAGAAAATGAAGAATTCTATGCTTTACAAGAATCTTGATCATAAATACATGACTCTCGAAGATATCATCAAAGAAGCCAAAGGCGAAGAAGCTGACGCAGCCAAGACAGAGGAAACTAAGGAAGAAGAAACAAAAACAGACGCAGAAGAGTCTAAGGACGCAGATGCGAAGGAAGAAGAGAAGACAAGAATCTTCTATGTAACAGATGAAGTGCAGCAGAGCCAGTACATCAACATGTTCAAGGCCCAGGGACAGGATGCGATCATTCTGACACATAACATTGATTCTGCATTTATCACATACCTTGAGCAGAAACATCAGGAAGTTCAGTTCTTGAGAATTGATGCAGATGTACATGATTCTCTGAAGGATGAAGTTGCAGAAGATGAGAAGGAAGAATTCCAGAAGACAACAGACAGCCTTGTTGAAATCTTCCGCAAAGAGCTTGGCAATGAGAAGCTTGATGTTAAAGTTGAAAAGCTCAAAGATGAGAATGTAGCATCTATGGCAGTTCTTTCTGAGGAAAACAGAAGAATGCAGGAGATGATGAAGATGTATGGTATGGGAGGCATGGATGCATCCATGTTCGGAAGCCAGGTAACACTGGTACTCAATGCTAACCATCCACTTGTTCAGTTCCTTGTAACGAACAAAGACAGCGAGAACGTGTCAATCATCTGCAAACAGCTGTATGATCTTGCAATGCTTGCTCATAAGCCATTAAGTCCGGAAGAGATGACAGCATTCGTTAAGAGAAGCAATGATATTATGATGCTTCTGACAAAATAATAAAGTAAAATGATGAGAAACATGTTCCATGAGTTTCTCATCATTGGCAGTAATAAGTTCAGCCGCTTCACGATTATTTGACCGTGAGGCGGCTGTTGTTATGTGCGCCTTGCGTCGCACGTCACTAAAGGATTTCAAAATTTACATCAATTCAAATTCAATCTCTTTTTTCAAAAAGAACTTCTTCACCATCTCATCCCATTCGCGTTCCAGGGTCTTATCCATTATAAAACTCTTGAAGGAAGTTCCGGTCACGCAGGTGAGATGAGTTCCATCGTAACGTATATTCAAATAGAGTCCCTGCACGTCAGCAGGATTAAGTCCCAGTTCTTTCTGTTCAATCAGACGGGAAATATTCTTTGAATTCAGGCTGAAGACAAAATGAAAACCGAGCGGTGTTTTCTTTCCCTTAATTAAGGAAAAACAAAATTCACGCAGATTTTTCCAAAGAGAATATTCCGGAATCTCTTCTTCGGAATCAAAGAAATCTTTCTGTATATACCCGTCAATCCGAAAGGTATTAAACGTAATAATCTCTCCTTCAATAAAAGAGAAATTGTCAAATGTCTCTTTTAACAGAAGGTGAGACATGAAGTTTTTTACATTTGTTAAAGTCAGTGAAATCATAGAAATCAGATACCTCCGCAGCTGTTTAAGTTCTTAATCGTCTACCTATCATTGTACTAAAAGGAATGGCGAGATACAAGCGCAGATTTGTTGACTTTTATTGCTAAAAAATGTACTATTAAAACAGTATGGGATTCTATACAGTATATAAAAAACAGAAAGAATATAGATATATGAAGAAAACAATAAAAAGAAAGCAAAAACTGGGAATCCGGATCGGGGTCGGATGTGCGCTGGTCATTACAGTGATACTCCTGGCAGTGCAGGGTGTTAGCAATCTGACAAAGAAGCCAGTCGACACCAGTGAAGGAATTGCATATATAAAAGGCAAAGAATCTGCAGATGCGAAGACGATTGAGCAGAAGATTAATCAGTTGGAAAAGAAAGATGGAACAGGAGATTCATCCGATACAAGAAGTATGAAGGAACGCTTTTCCGGTGCTGTTGTGATGGGCGATTCCATTGCGGCGAGCTTTACAGAGTATGATGTACTGAATACATCAAGTGTTGTTGCGAAAATTGGAATTCATTTCAGCGAACTGGATGATCAGATCGAGCAGGCAAAACAACTGGATCCGCAGATTGTTTTTCTGGCATATGGGATGAATGATGTAACTAAGACAAACGGAGATGTAGACAAGTTTATCAAGGATTATTCAGATGTGATTAAGAAGATTCAGAAGGCTATGCCGGATGCGCACATTTTTGTGAATGCTGTTTTTCCGGTGCAGGAAAGTGCGGTAGAGAAGGAGCCGGCACTTGCAAATATCGCAGATTACAATGAAAAACTAGAAGCGATGTGTGAAAAGAAGCAGATCGGATACATTGATAATTCAGATATTATAGAAGATGAGTATTATGAAGAGGATGGAATTCATTTTAAAGCGAATTTCTATCCAATCTGGGCAGAAAAGATGGCGGAGGTGGCAACGCTATGACAGAGAAAAGACAGCGAATGATCTCTGCGATGAAATATATACTTTTAGTAATTATCGTGGGATATCTTGTGATATTGATGCTATATGCAAGTGGAAGTAAGCGGACTTTTTCAGAAGTATCAAAGGCTGTGAGCAGTGTATTGGACAGTAAAGAACTTGTGCAGATGGATGACCAGATGCTCAAGAGAAATTATGGACTGAACAGTGCAGATTACAAGGGTGTTTTGTATTATTCTTCTCCGTCCAGTATTTCAGCAGCGGAAGTTCTGGTGATACAGGTGAAAAATGATGCACAGATAGAAAATGTGACAAATGCGATCGCACAGAGAAAAGCACAGAGAATAGAAGATTTTGATTCTTACCTGCCGGAACAGGTGAAGCTTTTAGAGGACTCACAGGAAAGTATTCGTGGAAGATATATCTTTTTTGCAGTATCTTCGAAAGCTTCTGAATATCGCAGCGCATTTGACAAGAGTCTGTAGAAGGGGGAGCAGATGTTATTTAGTAGTATTACATTTTTGTTTTTATTTCTGCCGATCATGCTGGCAGTTTATTATATTGCACCGCCGCAATGGAAGAATCTCCTGCTGCTTGCAGGCAGTCTGATCTTCTATGCCTGGGGTGAACCGGTTTATATCATTCTGATGATACTCAGTATTTTGTTAAACTATTTTTGCGGAATGGATATTGAGAATAAGAGTGAGAATGAGGCGAAAGCAAAGCGGTCACTGGTCTTTGCAATAACAGTAAATATTGTGCTGCTTGTGTTCTTTAAATATTTTGGATTTTTGGTAGAAAGTACGAATACGTTGTTCGGAATCAGTATTCCATACAGGGAACTGGCATTACCGATTGGAATTTCTTTTTACACATTTCAGGAAATTTCCTATATTGTAGATGTATATCGAGGCAAGGTAAAGGCACAGCAGAGTCTGGTGAAGTATGCGCTGTATGTATCCATGTTTCCGCAGCTGGTTGCCGGACCAATCGTCTGTTATGGAGATATTGAGAAGCAGCTTACCGCAAGGAAAATCTCCGGAAGAAAGTTGGGACAGGGCGCGATGCTCTTTATTATTGGACTTTCGAAGAAAGCAGTGCTTGCAAATACATTGGGAAAGATTTTTGAAGAAATCTCATCGACATCAGCAAGTAACCTGACAGTTCTGATGGCATGGCTTGGATGTATTACTTATGCATTCCAGATTTATTTTGATTTCAGCGGCTATTCAGATATGGCAATCGGACTTGGAAGAATGTTCGGTTTTGAGTTTAAGAAGAACTTTGATGTGCCGTATATTTCTAAAAGTATTACAGAATTCTGGCGCAGATGGCACATTTCTTTGAGCTCCTGGTTCCGTGAATACGTATATATTCCGCTTGGTGGAAATCATGTGACGATTTCAAGAAATATTGTAAACCTTTTGATTGTCTGGATGCTGACCGGAATGTGGCACGGAGCTGCATGGAATTTTATTGTATGGGGAATCTATTATGGAGTAGTTCTCGTACTGGAGAAATATGTCTGGGGGGCAATCGTGGATCGGTGGCCAAGTGTATTGCAGCATATTTATGCATTAGTACTGGTGTTGGTTGGCTGGGTGTTTTTCTTTAGTCCAAGCCTTGGAGCAGCACTTCGTTACCTCTTTGCAATGGTTGGCGGCGGAGCAGGATTTGCCGGTAAAGAAGTATTCTTTGTGATCCTGACACACTGGTTGTTCTACTTGTTAGCAGTAATTGGATCAACAACACTTGGATCAAGAATGCTCCGTGCAATCCTGAATGTGTCTGAGAATCATACAGTACGGATTGTAATCACACTGGTTGTTTTCTTTGGAATGCTGGCAATATCAGTTGCTTATCTGATCGCAGATACGTACAATCCGTTTTTGTACTTTAGATTCTAGAGAGTTATAGAAAACAGTGAATGACAACAATTAAGGTGAAAAGATGAAGAAAGATAGACAGAGAAAAGTACAGGAGAAATTGGTTGGTATTATATTTATTCTGACCTTGTTTCTATTCCTTATTATAAATGTTATTGTGCCTGACAGAGAAAAATCAGTGCAGGAGAACCGTATGCTTGCAACGAAGCCAAAGTTTCGCCTGAGCAGTCTGATAAGCGGAGATTATGATGAAAAGTTTGAAGCTTATATGGATGATCAGTTTGTTGGAAGAGACATGTGGAGAAAGCTGAAAGTTACGGTGGACCGGATTGGTGGAAGTCGTCTGGAAAACGGTGTCTATATCGGAACGAATGGGCAGCTTTTAGAACAGATTGAAGTTGCAGATGAGAATCATCTTGCCGCAAATATTAAGGCAATCAAATCATTTTCAGAGAGTCAGTCCAAGATTCCGGTTCGTATGATGCTTGTTCCGGATGCAGCAAATGTATTGAATCATTCCCTTCCGTCACTTGCGAAGCCGGAGGATCAGACACAGATGTTCAGTATGGTACGTAAGGATCTTGGAGATAGTGTTGAGTGGATTGACGTTTCAACGGAATTGAATAAACATAAGACAGAGAAGATTTATTACAAAACAGATCATCACTGGACGACACTTGGTGCATTTTATGCATTTCAGGCGGCGGCACCATCCCTTGGGATTGAAGGAGATCTTTCTGGGAAATATGTTTCCTATGCAGTTTCAGACAGCTTTAACGGAATGTTGGCGTCAAAAAGCGGAGTGAACCTTGGAGAGAAGGAACAGATTGATATTTATGTGCCGACAGAAGAAGATACAGACTTGATCGTAGATTATGTGGATGAAGGAAAGCGTTCCACATCCTTATATGATTCTTCTAAATTAAAGGAGAAAGATCAGTATACGGTATTTCTAGGAGGAAATTCATCCCTTCTTGATATCCGTACAGTTTCTACAAGCACAAAGCGTCTTCTCCTTGTGAAAGATTCCTTCGCAAATTCATTTATTCCGTTCCTGACGCCGTACTACAGAGAAATCGTAGTTGTGGATCCGAGATATTACAGCGGAACGATCAATGATCTTATGGATTCCTACAGAATCTCAGAGGTTCTGTTTTTATACAGCGGAAATACATTTTTCAAAGACAATAATATAAGTGGAGTGTTTGCAGTTGAGTAATCGAATCAAAGAAGAATTTTTACAGAAGAGTGAGCCGGTAAGGCTGAATAAATATTTGAGCGAGGCGGGCGTGTGTTCCAGAAGGGAGGCAGACCGCCTCATTGAGACTGGACGCGTGACAGTTGATGGACAGCGTGCGCAGACCGGTATGCGTATCGTGCCGGGACAGGTCGTGAAAGTTGGAAATAAAGTTGTCTCAAAACAGGATGAGATGATTGTGCTGGCAGTAAATAAACCGCGTGGAATCGTTTGTACAGAAGAACGCAGAGAGAGGGACAGCATTGTCCGTTTCCTGAATTATCCGGTGCGTGTGACTTATATCGGACGACTTGATAAGGATTCTCATGGACTTTTGTTGATGACGAATAATGGAGATATCATCAATAAAATGATGCGTGCAGCCAATAAACATGAGAAAGAATATAAAGTAACTGTTGATAAAGAGATTACGGAAGACTTCCTGAAGAAAATGGCAGCCGGAGTTCCGATCCTTGATACTGTGACCCGTCCGTGTACCGTAAAAAAGATTGGAAAGTATACATTTTCCATTATCCTGACTCAAGGGCTGAACCGCCAGATCCGCAGAATGTGTGAAGCTCTCGGATATGAAGTGAAGGATCTTTTACGCGTCCGCGTGATGAATATCACACTGGATGGATTGAAGGATGGACAGTACAGAAAACTGACAGATCAGGAATTGAACGAATTATATGATCAGCTGAAAGATTCTTCCGTACTTCCGGGAGGAAAATACCAGGAACAGTGGGCAGCAGCACAAGATAATAGAACGAGACATGGGAAAGGGAAGAAGCGATGATGGATGAGCAGAAAGAAATGAATCACATGCGAGAACTGGTGGAACTTCTGAACAGAGCGAGACGTTCTTATGAGCAGGAAAATACAGAGATCATGAGCAACTACGAGTATGACAAGCTCTATGATGAACTGCAGGAGTTGGAAGAGAAGCTTGGTACGAGAATGGCAAACAGTCCGACGGTAAATGTTGGATATGAAGTACTCAGTGAACTCCCGAAAGAACGTCATGAGCGTCCGATGCTTTCTCTGGACAAAACGAAAGATGTAGAAAGACTGAAGGAATTCCTAGGCGGACAAAAAGCATTAATCTCCTGGAAACTGGATGGACTTACTGTTGTTCTGACCTATCAGAACGGAGAAATTGTGAAGGCAGTCACCAGAGGGAACGGAGTGATCGGTGAGGTCATTACAAACAATGCGAAAGTATTTAAAAATGTACCGCTTAAGATTCCATATCAGGGAGAACTTGTACTGCGAGGAGAGGCCGTTATTTCCTATAAAGATTTCGAGAAGATCAATGAAGAGATTGAGGATGTGGATGCGAAATATAAGAATCCACGAAATCTTTGCAGCGGTTCTGTTCGTCAGCTGAATAATGAAATCACTGCAAAGAGAAATATAAGATTCTACGCATTTACACTCGTTCGTGCAGAAGGCGTGGACTTCCAGAATTCCAGAAAATATCAGATGCAGTGGCTTGAAAACCAGGGATTTGATGTTGTGGAGAACCATGAAGTGACAAGAGATACGATTGAAGAGGAAGTGGCATGGTTTGCCCGTGAGATTGAGCATAACGAAGTTCCATCGGACGGTCTTGTGCTTGTGTATGATGATATTGCTTACGGACAGTCACTTGGAACAACAGCGAAGTTCCCAAGAGATTCCTTTGCCTTCAAATGGGCAGATGAGATCCGCAACACAAAGCTGCTTGAGATTGAGTGGAGTCCGTCACGAACAGGTCTGATCAATCCGGTGGCGGTTTTTGAGCCGGTAGAGCTTGAAGGAACGACAGTCAGCCGTGCAAGCGTCCATAATATCAGCATCATGGAAGAACTTGAACTTGGTGTTGGAGATGAGATCCAGGTATACAAGGCGAACATGATTATTCCGCAGATTGCGGAGAATCTGACAAGAAGTGGAGTGAAAGATATTCCAAAAGTCTGTCCGGTCTGTGGTGGTGAGACGAAAATCTCTATGGAAAATGAGACAAAGACGCTGTATTGTACCAATCCGAAGTGTCAGGCAAAGCATGTGAAGTCATTTGCACTTTTTGTGAGCAGAGATGCGATGAATATTGAGGGTCTTTCAGAGGCAACACTGGAGAAATTCATTTTCCACGGTTATGTGAAAGACTTTACAGATCTCTTCCATCTTGATAACTACAGAGATGAGATCATGACAATGGATGGCTTTGGCGAAAAATCTTTCCTGAAACTGCAGAGCAGTATTGAAAAGGCAAGAAAGACAACACTTGCAAGACTGGTTTATGGTCTCGGAATCCCGGGAATCGGAAGTGCGAATGCTAAGGTGATCTGCCGGGCACTTGGAAATGATTCGCAACGCGTGCTTCAGGCAGAAGAGGCAGAACTGGTTGAGATCCAGGGTGTCGGAGCAGTCATGGCGAAAAGCTATGTAGATTATTTTAAAGAGGAAGAGCATCAGGAAATCTATAAGCGACTTCTTGACGAAGTGGAATTAGAAGAAGAGGAAGTAACAGAAGACAGCCAGAAATTTGCCGGAGTGAACTTTGTTATTACCGGAAGTGTTGAACATTTTGCAAATCGTGCAGAGGTAAAGGCTGAGATTGAAAAACGTGGCGGTAAGGTGACGGGAAGTGTCACATCAAAGACAAATTATTTGATCAACAATGACGTAAATTCAACATCTTCAAAAAATAAAAAGGCAAGAGATCTCGGAGTTCCGATTATTTCAGAAAAAGATTTTCTGGAAATGCTGTAGAGAAAATGTTGCCGGGAACAAGTACTTTGAATTGTAATATGAAATGACTGGGAGATGATAGCGTGAAGAAAAATAAATTCTATCCGTTGGGTGGAACCACGGTATTCCTTGTGGATCAATGGGCAAAGCACTATGTGGAAAAGAATCTCAAGATGGGTGAAAAGAGGAAACTGACAGAGAAACTGGAACTTCGACGTATTCATAATCCAGGAATCTGTCTGGGAGTATTTGCAAATAATCCAAAGAAAGTGAAAAAGCTTACAGAAGTAGGAACAGGTATTGTGACAGTGATACAGATGCTGACACTTCTAGGGAACAGCAATATTTTAAGAAAAACCGGAATCACACTTGCGGCAGCAGGTGCTTGGAGTAACTTAACGGACCGTTATCAGAAAGAGAAGGTTGTTGATTACATCGGAGTTAAGACAGGAAAGGAAAAGTTGGATCAAGTAACATATAACCTGGGAGATTTTGCAATTGGAGCAGGTGGAGTTCTCTGGGTTCTTGGTTCTATGTTTAAGAAAGAAGGAACAGAATTATGATTCAGGATATACAGCCACATCAGTTTGATAACCAGTACAGACCATGCCCTCCGGATGCGCAGAGCTATGCATTGTATTACGAAGGACAAAGTGCACTGCTGAAGAAAAGGAAAGATGGAATTGAATTTCCAAGATTTCGTGATTTGGAACGGCTTAATGAAGAAATTTATGAAGAAGCAGTTTATCTGTTTACGATTGACGAGGAACGCTTTTATCTGGTACAGAATATTAGTCGTGAACGGTTGTCAGAGTTTACAATGGAGAATAAAGAATCTTTCCGTTATGCAGAACCGCAGTATCTTGCATTTGCCGGAATTACCGGTTATCAGTTGAACAACTGGTATCGTAATCGCAAGTTCTGTGGACGCTGTGGACATAAGATGAGACATGATGAAAAAGAACGTATGATGCGTTGCGATCATTGTGGCAATATGGAATTTCCAAAAATCTGCCCGGCAGTTATCATAGGAGTAACTGATGGTGACAAGATTCTCATGTCAAAATACGCCGGAAGAGCATATAAAAAATATGCACTTCTTGCAGGATTTACCGAGATTGGAGAAACAATCGAGGAGACTGTTCAGCGTGAAGTAATGGAAGAAGTCGGGCTGAAAGTCAAGAACATACGTTATTATAAGAGCCAGCCGTGGTCTTTCAGTGATACGATCCTGATGGGGTTCTATTGCGACCTGGATGGAGAGGAAGAAATTACATTAGATCGGGAAGAACTGGCACTGGCAGAATGGTTTCAAAGGGATGAGATTCCGGTGGAGCCGAGCAGAGACAGTTTGACGAATGAAATGATCATTAAGTTTAAAAATGGTGAAGTGTAAAACTTTCTTATGAACAGTTACAAAATGTGAATAAATTCAGTAAGAAAACGGAAAGATGTGAATATCTCTGAGAAATTCATATCTTTCCGTTTTGATATACTTGTTTAATTGCGTGATATTGCAGTAATAACAGTTAAGTTTCGGGACATGTGATTTTGATCACCTGCTCGATCATATGATGCAGCAGCTGTGCCTGGTTTGTGTCGGCTGCTTTGTAGTAAACTTCTTTCCCTTCTCTGCGGCTGGTAATCAGTCCGTAAGATTTCAGCTGGCGGAGATGGTGAGAGACAGCCGGGCTACTCATGTCCATCATGGAAGAAATGTTGATCACACATTCTTCGCAGTGGCAGAGAAGCCAGAAAATGCGTACCCTGCTGTTATCTCCGAGGACCTTGAAAAGGTCAGCAACAATCTGGAAATCCTCCGTCTTTGCAATATTATCTATAAGAAGTTCTGTATTCAGATGTTCACCATGATTATGTGGTAAAATATGGTCAGTCATAAACAATCTCCTTTTATTCGGTATTGAAATTCAAGAATACCTTCAGTATTCCTTTAATCATAAAGGTATTGTAACACAAAAATGGAAGAATGTATTGACTTTTTCATTTGGTTGGCTATAATGTAAATATAAAGATTAAACGAATGCTTAATCGTTTAATAAAAATGAATAGGAAACATGTTTGATGAAAGTCAAAAAACAAGATCAAAGGAGAAGAGAAAGATGAAGAAGACTTATAAGATTGAAGTGGATTGTGCAAACTGTGCAAATAAGATGGAAGATGCAGCAAAGAACACAGCAGGTGTTCAGAATGCAACAGTGAATTTCATGACACAGAAGATGATCGTTGAGTTTGAAGAGGGACAGGATGCAAAGAGCGTTATGAAAGACGTTCTGAAGAATTGTAAGAAGGTAGAGGACGATTGCGAGATCTACCTGTAAGAGGGTGAAAAGAATGACGAAGAAGCAGAAAAAGATGCTGACCAGGATCATCGCTGCTGCGGTGCTCCTGATTCTATTGAATTTCCTTCCGGTAACAGGAATTTTCAGATTTGTACTGTTCCTGATTCCATATCTGATTGTCGGTTATGATATTTTGAAGAAAGCATGGAAGGGAATCTTAAACCGTCAGGTATTTGATGAGAATTTCCTGATGGCAGTCGCCACGGTCGGTGCGATTGCGATTGCATTTTATGAGAAGTCCGGAGACTTTAATGAAGCGGTAGCTGTTATGCTGTTCTATCAGATCGGTGAACTTTTCCAGAGCTATGCAGTTGGAAAGAGCCGCAGAAATATCAGTGAATTGATGGATATCCGTCCGGATTATGCAAACATAGAGCAGGATGGAAGTCTTGAACAGGTGGATCCGGATGAAGTTGAGATCGGAACAGTGATCATTGTTCAGCCGGGAGAAAAAGTGCCGATCGACGGTGTAGTTGTAGAAGGTACATCTACACTGAATACAAGTGCGTTGACCGGTGAAAGCGTTCCGAGAGAAGCAAAAGCAGGGGATGAAATCATCAGTGGCTGTATCAATCTGACAGGTGTGTTGAAGATCCGTACAACAAAAGAGTTCGGAGAATCAACGGTATCCAAGGTACTGGAACTGGTAGAAGAATCCACATCCAGAAAATCAAGATCAGAGAACTTTATTTCTAAATTTGCAAAATATTATACACCGGCGGTATGCTATGGCGCACTTGCACTTGCAGTGCTTCCACCACTTGTGAGAATGTTTGCAATGGGAGCTGCACCGCAGTGGAATGACTGGATCTACAGAGCACTGACATTTCTTGTAATCAGCTGTCCGTGCGCGCTGGTTATCAGCATCCCACTTAGCTTTTTCGCAGGAATCGGCGGGGCAAGCCATGAGGGAATTCTGGTAAAAGGTTCCAATTATCTTGAGGCACTGTCCAAGACAAAATATGTTGTTTTTGATAAGACAGGAACTTTGACACAGGGAATTTTTGAAGTGGTCGGAGTACATCACAATCAGATGGAAGAAGAGCAGCTCTTAGAGTATGCGGCACTTGCAGAGAGTGCTTCGTCCCATCCAATCAGCAAGAGTATTCAGAGGGCTTACGGAAAAGAACTGGATCGTTCCCGTGTCAGTGAGATAGAAGAAATCAGTGGAAACGGAATTACAGCGAAAGTAGACGGAAGAAGCGTTGCAGCAGGAAATGTTAAGCTGATGGATCGCCTTGGTATTCCATATAAGACATGCCATAAGGTAGGAACAATTATTCACCTGGCAATCGATGGTGAATATGCAGGACACATTGTGATTTCAGATGTTGAGAAACCGACTTCTAAAGAAGCAATCGCGAAACTGAAACAGGCAGGAATTCAGAAGACAATCATGTTGACGGGAGATGCGAAACAGGTGGCAGACCAGGTGGCAGCAGATCTTGGTATTGATGAGGTTCACAGCGAACTGCTTCCTGGAGATAAGGTGGAGCAGGTAGAAAGACTTCTGGCTGAGAAGCCGGCGAAGGCAAATCTGGCATTTGTCGGAGACGGTATCAATGATGCTCCAGTTCTCGGAAGAGCGGATATCGGAATTGCAATGGGAGCGATGGGATCTGATGCAGCGATTGAGGCAGCAGATGTTGTCCTGATGGATGATGATCCGTTGAAGATTGTTAAGGCAATCCGAATTTCTAAGAAATGTCTCGGAATCGTATATCAGAATATTGTATTTGCTCTCGCAGTAAAGGGCGTGTGCCTGATTCTCGGAGCACTTGGAATTGCAAATATGTGGCTCGCAATCTTTGCAGATGTGGGAGTTATGGTACTTGCAATACTCAATGCGATGCGTACACTTTTTGTGAAGAAGTTATAAAAAGAAAAGGATGAATGGTAAATGTGAGATACATTACCACTCATCCTTTTTCTAATGACTTAATCAGTAAAATCTTATACAGCTTTCAGGAACTGTACACTGTAAGCCGGCATTGTCAGCTGTCCGTTCAGAGTTATATTTTCTATTTCATCAGCATTTGCAAGCAGTTCTGTGAAATTACCCTGCAGTTCTCCATTTCCGGCAGTAAACTCAGAATCACCGGCGTTGATCGCAACGAGAACACGTTCATTATCAGTGCGGCGTTCAAAGATCAGCTGATGATTTGTAATGACAACATTTCGGTAAGAACCATTGCAAAGAGCATCGCTGTTTCTGCGAACAATCAATTCTTTGATGAAATCAGTCAGTTCATTCGGCTTCGGCTCTTCGAAGCATGGACGAAGTGCATAGTCATTATCAGGTGCTTTCACACCTTCCTCGCCCCATTCACTTCCATAATAGATACACGGAATACCCGGCATACCAAAGAGAAGACCGTAAGCAAGCGGAAGATGATTCTTGTTCGTCAGGATACTTGCGATACGTGTGACATCATGATTATCTACGAATGTCATCAAATGCTTTCCACGATAAATACACCACTGCTCTGGTCCGAACTGACGGTTCAGGGAATGTGCGATCTCAAACAGATTCATGCAGTTGAAGCTTGAAAAAATTCCTTTGTAGCACTCGTAGTTTGTACAGCTGTGAAGCATCTCGTCGTTTACAATTAGATTGTAGTCGCCGAAGAGAACCTCACCGATCAGTGCAAATCCTGGTTTCAGTTCCTCGCAGAAGCTGCGCAGACGGCGCATGAAATTATGATCCAGGCAATAAGCTACATCCAGACGCAGTCCGTCTATGCCGAACTCTTCAATCCACATCTTGACACAGTCAAGCAGATAGTCGACAACTGCAGGATTCTGCAGATTTAATTTAACAAGTTCATAATGACCTTCCCATCCTTCATACCAGAAACCATCGTTATACGCACTGTTTCCGTCGAAGCTGATATGGAACCAGTCTTTATACGGAGAGTCCCATTTCTTCTCCTGCACATCCTTGAATGCCCAGAAGCCACGTCCAACATGATTGAATACTCCGTCCAGCATGATCTTTACATTGTTATCATGCAGCTTTTCACAGACTTCTTTAAAGTCTTCGTTCGTTCCAAGACGACAGTCGATCTTGCGGAAATCTCTTGTGTCATACCCATGGTTGTCTGATTCGAAAATCGGATTCAAGATGATTGAACCGATTCCAAGATCACCAAGATATTCTGCCCATTCACCAATTTTAAGAATCCGGTGTTCTGTTACTCCGTCATTATGTACCGGAGCACCGCAGAATCCGATCGGGTAGATTTGATAAAAAGTTTCATTGTAAGCCCACATAGTTGTTACCCACTTTCTTGATTCGGATTTTTATCGGATTTCGATAAAGAGTCAGAGATATAAAAATCTCTTAAAACCTATTTCTAATTATAACATAAGTTGAGCGGTTTGGTGAAAAAGTTTAAAGAGATAGAATTGCATTTACGAGAAATACAACGTATACTAAAATTATCGAAATAACAGGAAGATACTGGACGGATGATACAGAAATATGGAAGATTCAAAGGAGGATATCATGGGAGAAGAGATATACCAGAAAGCACTGGAGTATGCGAAGAAGAAGCATGAAGGACAGTTTCGGATAGGTGGAGCTCCTTTTATTGTACATCCGATTGCAGTTGCAGAGATTCTTCGGCAGGATGGTAAGCAGGTTGAATATCGGGTTGCGGCAGTATTTCATGATCTTTTAGAGGATACAGATGCTTCAGAACAGGAGATTGTAGAAATCGGGGGAGAAGATGTCTTAAAAGCAGTGAAGCTGGTGACGAAGGAAAAAGAATATTGCATGGAGACATATATTGCAGGGATTAAGACAAATTCTATGGCATATGCAGTGAAAGGGGCAGATCGTCTTCATAATCTGCAGAGCGCATTCTGTGCAAATGAGAAGTTTCGCAAGAAATACATCCGCGAGACGCTTGACTGGTATATGAAATTCAGACCGGAGATCCCGGAAGTTGTAGCAGAACTGATTGAAAGTTTGAATGATTGTGAAGAAAAGCAACAATTTCGTGAGGAAGTAAAAGTATTTTAAATAGATCAAAAAGATTAAGATTTTTTTAGAATAAAAGGCTTATGTTGCGAAATGAAGGTTGAAATGGTATATTAAATTAGTATTCATGGGCTGTCAAGCGTAGAAATTGCGTTTGACAGTGCCATTAGAAAGCGACAGATAGAAACATAGAGAATGATTTACAGGGAAGGAAACTAAAGAATATGAGTCAGCAGGACAAAAGATCTCGGCGCAGGAGACCTTCTGATGAAAGAAATGATGTGCGAAGAAAGAAAAGACATTCCAATAGAAAAAATACATCTGACAGACATCGCCGAAGGAGAAAGGTGAAAAAGAGAGAGAATAAACTCAGCAGAACAATCGGATTAGTTCTGGCAATCGTTCAGCTTATTGCGACAGGGATTTTTATGGCAAGCATATTTAAATTGAATATGCTTCCGACAAAGTATGTTGTTGCAGCAACTGTAGCATTGGTGCTGTTTTGGGGAATTATTCTGGCAAGCCAGTTCTTTTCCAAGAAAAATGCGATTACAGGAAAAGTTATCAGCGTATTGATTACCGTATTGTTGATTTTTAGTTCGTATTATCTGTTCAAGGTAAGTGGAACGGTTTCCAAAATCTCTGGTGGAGAGTATAAACTAGATAAAGTAGTTGTATCTGTTATGGCAGATGATTCATCAAGAAGGGCGTTGCAAAATGCATTTTCGCTAGTATACGGGATAAGAACACCATCAAGCATATATAGTGAATATTCATTTGCGACAAAGCTATATGATGCTGGAAGAAAAATGCCTTTGATTCATTGTATTGTGAAAAATAGATTAACACAATATATGGGAATATCTTCGGCATACCATTCAGTATTGATTTCAATTGACAATGATGTTAGTGATGTTATGAAAAGTAATCCACACATTTTTACGTTCTCTGATATTAAAGATGGAATTGTTAATATTAGAGATTTTCAAACAACGGGAGTCATTGCGTTTGCTGAAGGAAAACCATTTTCAATGGTAAGTACAGGAAAACACAGTATTTTTGGGAGGGAGACACAAATTAGCGGAGAGTATTTAGAAAAATGCAAAGATGCTATTGAGACATTAGTGAAAAAAATCTAAGATTTTACCAACCACCGTTACGATGGTTGGTATTTTTTGCCTTAAATTTGGCACAAATCCACCCCAAACCTATTG
>OGRU01001673.1_pt1 | contig 16076 bp, 9 predicted proteins | sample 1553541 | NCBI WGS metagenome assembly OGRU01 (sample SAMEA2580068, study PRJEB22360) | human gut metagenome | biome: human gut; feature: human-associated habitat; material: faeces | place: Denmark | collected 2008/2010
TGCCCGCTATAACTGACACAAAGCGCCCCATGTACAAATACTTCCAAAGGAACTTCCGGGCAAGTATCATGTATCTTTTTTATCTCACGCAACGATAATTCCCGAGCCAGAACCACCTGACGGAAACCGGCCTCCTTCAAAAACTTAACCTTCTCCGGCGTGCGATTATCCATTTGCGTACTGGCATGAAGCGGTATCGGCGGAAGATTCAACTGCGTAATCCCCATATCCTGCACAATCAATGCATCCACACCTATCCGGTACAAAGCATGAATCATCTCTTCCGTCTCCTGCAATTCTTCTTCTTTCAGAATCGTATTGACAGTAACATAAATGCGGGCATTATACAAATGGGCATGTTTTACCAGTGCTTCAATATCTTCCAAAGAGTTTACAGCCGCTGCACGGGCACCGAATTTGGGTGCACCGATATATACGGCGTCCGCCCCATGATTTATGGCTTCAATTCCGCACTCCAAGTTTTTTGCGGGAGCCAGAAGTTCTATCTTACGCTGCTTTATCATTCAATATCATTAATGTTGTAAGGCGTTTCCTGATAAACAAAATAGTTCAGCCAGTTGGAGAACAACAAGTTGGCATGAGCACGCCAACGTACCAAGGGGCCTTTATCGGGATCATCGTCTACGTAATAATTACGAGGTATTTCTATTGGCAAGCCTTTATCCCGATCACGACGGTATTCGGTATCCAGTGTCAGCGGAGAATATTCAGAGTGCCCCGTGACAAAGAACTCACGTCCGCCCCGTGCCATTGCCATATAGACACCGGCCTCTTTCGATTCGGAAAGCAACGTCAGTTCCGGAACTTTCAGAATATCTTCCCTGCGCACTTCCGTATGACGGCTATGCGGCACATAGAAACAATCGTCAAAACCACGGAAGATGGAATGGAAAGGTTCCAGTACACGATGCTCAAAGATGCCGAACATTTTCTCTTCCAACGGATATTTAGGAATTCCATAATGATGATACAATCCGGCCTGCGCTGCCCAACATATATATAAGGTAGAAGTGACATGCGTACGTGCCCAATCAAATATCTCAGAAACCTCTTTCCAATAATCGACTTCTTCAAACGGCATCTGCTCTACCGGAGCCCCCGTAATAATCATCCCGTCATATTTCTCGCCACGCATCAAATCAAAGTCATGATAGAATGCTTTCATATGTTCCACCGGCGTATTTTTCGATGTATGGCTTTTCAACTTCATAAATGATATTTCCAACTGCAAGGGAGTGTTGGAAAGCAAACGTACCAAATCCGTTTCTGTCGTTATCTTCAACGGCATCAAATTCAATATCACGATTTTTAACGGACGAATATCCTGTGCACTGGCACGTGAATTGTCTATGACGAAGATATTTTCCTCCTTCAGCAATTCAATAGCAGGTAGTTTATCGGGTAAATTTAACGGCATTTTCTTATCTGTTAATTAGTTGTAAGTGCAAAATTAAAAAAATCCCGCCAAATCTCCTTACTAAACGATCTTTTGGACTAAATTATTTCCTTTCTTGATCGTTTTCAATCAACAAACCTTGATTATTTTTAGATTTTCACTCATATCTTCACAACTTCTGTCTTGATTCCACTTTTTCCCTTCCTTCATTTTATTTATTAACTCACCTTTTTCTCAGAAAAAAGAGGACGAACTTATATCCATAATCAAAAAAGATTAATTATCTTTGAGCGCAAAAATAAAAAATATTCTTATTATTAATGTGAAATATAATTAAGTTTCAAGTAGTTGACTCAAGAAACAACCTATATTTTTAAATTTTAATCTTTAAATTCAAAAAGTATGAGAACCTTTAAATCATTGATGATAAGCTTATGTATGGGTACAACCCTATGCATGTGTTTACCACAAACCACGACAGCACAAACCGTAAGTTCAGGAGATTCCTGGAAATGGGACAAAGGAACCATTGTGATTGACACTCCTGAACGTCCGTCCGGCCAGAAAAGTGTATTAGGCTTAACCATCCCGAAAATGGAAGTAGTCCGCGTAGGATTTGTCGGATTGGGAATGCGAGGTCCCGGAGCCGTAGAGCGCTTCACTTATATTCCCGGCACACAAATTGTGGCACTTTGTGATTATGAAGCATCTCGTGCAGAAAAATGTCAGGATATCCTAAAGAAAGCATCTATGCCGAAAGCTGCCATTTATTCCGGAGAAAAGGGATATGAAGAATTATGTAAACGTACAGACATAGATTTAGTTTATATCGCCGCAGACTGGTTGCATCATTTCCCCGTAGCAAAATGCGCATTGGAAAACGGTAAAAATGTAGCTATTGAAGTTCCCTCGGCCATGAACCTGCAAGAATGCTGGGATTTAATCAACCTGAGTGAAAAAAACCGCAAGCATTGCATGATTCTTGAGAACTGTTGCTATGACTGGTTTGAGATGAATACACTGAATATGGCACAACAAGGTGTATTTGGCGAAATAATCCGTGCCCAAGGAGCCTACATTCACAATTTAAGCCCGTTCTGGGATCATTATTGGAAAAACGGCAAAGAAGACAAACTAGGATGGCGTTTAGATTATAACATGAAACACCGGGGTGATGTATATGCCACTCACGGCTTGGGTCCTGTAGCACAAGCATTGGATATCCATCGTGGTGACCGTATAACCACTTTAGTAGCTATGGACACCAAATCTGTTGTTGGTAAAGATTTAGTGGAGAAGAGAACCGGCGAAGAATGTAAAGAATTCCGCAACGGAGACCATACCACCACCCTGCTTCGCACAGCAAATGGGAAAGTTATTGAAATCCAACATAATGTAATGACTCCCCAACCTTACAACCGCTTGTACCAACTGACAGGAAGCAAAGGGTTTGCCAATAAATATCCCGTTGAAGGATATGCTTTGGATGCAGCACAACTGACCGCATCGGGCGTGCAACCCAAAGTAGACGATTTGAACTCTCACGGATTCTTACCCCAGGCAGAAATGGAAGCGCTTATTGAGAAATACCAGCATCCTATTTTAAAGAAATATGGTGAAATGGCAAAAGAAGTCGGCGGCCACGGTGGTATGGACTTCATCATGGATAGCCGTCTGGTATATTGTCTGCAAAACGGACTGCCTTTGGACATGGATGTATATGACTTGGCCGAATGGTGCTGTCTGGCCGAACTGGGAGCTATCTCTATGGACAACGGCTGTGCGGCAGTAGCCTTCCCGGACTTCACACGAGGTGAATGGAACGTGACCAAAGGTTACAAACATGCATACGCTTCACCCGAAGACGAAAACGCAAGCATGGAAAAAGCAAAGGCTTTCACCGCGAAACTGAAAGAGCAGGGAGCGAAAGAATGGGCGAAAGAAGCCAAGAAAAAAAAGAAATAAATAGAAATAAACAAGAAAAAATGTGTCGGAAGTCACTCTGTCATAAAAGGTAGCCCAATTCTTCCGGCACATTTTTTATGCCATTCTGAACGACAATCGTTTCCAGCTTTTATTAAGAATCAAAAAAAGGACGTAACCGGCATTCTTCGAATTTCTAGCCAAAGTACTTCGGCTTTAAGGAGAGTATCATCATAGGACGATTCAGCCAACCTGGGAAACCAGCTGACAGACCATCTGGCGGACGGATATAATGTGAGACTGGAGGAAATAGAAACCTTATCGGCAACATTGATCAGCCGGAAGATTACGGACAAAAAAAAACACAATCCGCTTCGGTACATTTTTGACAGCGACAGTCTGCTTTTTTAAATGAAAAAGCAGGATAACACGGATATAGTTTGTTGACTATCCGTACCATCCTGCCATCCGTTTTTACCCTATCTGCGTTAAAAGAACAGACTGTCAGCTTTACAGATTATTCTTGTAAATGTTCGCCATCACCTTCTGGTATTGATTCTCAATCTGCATATACGCCTGGAGATTCTTATAAATATTTTCCGTTTCCACAAAATATTCAATCAATGAAATTTGTCCCTCGGTCAATGCTTGCTTCAATAAATCCAGCGAACGGTACATCAAAGGAACATCATACGCATTCATGGCATCCTTCAACTGCTGCATCTCATTGAAGAGAGACATCAGAGAAGCTTCAACCTGATCTTTAGCATTTTCTTGCATCAATTGTGCGCTGATAGCCTGTGCCTTGGCTATCTTTACCTTTTTACGATTCTGAAACAAAGGCAAGGAGCCCCCTACCACAAAACCATTCATCGAAACCGCATCATCCGTATTACGGCGAAAACCGGCTTCCAGTTTCGGCAACCATCCTTGACGGTCTACCGAAACCTGCTTCTCGGCGGCACGGGCAGTGGCGACGGCGGCCTGCAAGTCAAGGTCTGATGCCATCACTTCATCCCGCATGACATTGTAATCATTGATTTCCTGTATGGCAGGGTATGTGGTTTCAGCAAATTCTAAAGGCATGTTGCCGTTCATGGCAAGCAGAGATTGCAAGGCAGTGCGGTGGGCTGCGCTGTTTTGGGCAACTTCCGTCTGCACATTCATACGTTCCATTTTGATTTTATTGACTTCCAATATGTTCGCATCACCGGTAGTCAGACGCTTTTCATAAAGTGCCTGTAATTCATCTGCATTTTTCATACGGATATCCATCAATGTTTTTTCCTGATTCAACAGAATAAGGTCTAGACAGAGATTCTTCGCATTCAGCAGAATATCTCGGCGAGCAGCCTGTTGTTGCTTGTCCACCGCTTCGTTCTGCAAAGTAGCCTGCCGATTGCGGACAATATACTGAGTAGGGAAATCAAAACCTTGTGAAGCGACAAGTTCCGTACCGTGCCCCCCTTCGGCACCATTACTGTAAAAAGAACTGTAGCTCACTGTAGGGTCAGGCAAGTTGTTGTTTGTCCGGTTTTCCATCTTGGTTGCATCGGCTGCATGTTTCTGCGCCTTGAGCTCTTTATTATTCTGCTCGATGCTTTTCAAAATGTGCTCAATACTCTGGGCCTGCGCCAGCAAGGGAGAGCAGAAGGCTATTATAAATAAGATTCGTTTCATATATTTCTATTATTTCTTCTTTCGATTCATCAGTTCATAAACAATCGGAATAATGAAAGCGTTCAAGAAAGTCGATGTCAAAAGACCTCCCAGAATAACTTTCGCCATCGGACTTTGTATCTCATTACCCGGCAAATCGCCACGGAACGCCAAAGGTATCAAAGCCAACGCGGAAGACAATGCAGTCATCAGGATAGGGTTCAAACGGTCTAACGAACCGTGAAGAATGCTTTCTTTCAAATCCATACCTTCTTCGCGCAACGTATTGTAATGACTTATCAACAACATACCATTACGGGTAGCAATACCAAACAACGAGATAAAACCGATAATAGCCGGAATGCTTATCTCACCCGTTGTTATCATCAATGCAAATACCCCTCCAATCAACGCCAAAGGTAAATTCAACAAAATGACTCCACTTTGGGCTGCATTCTTAAACTGGGTGTAAAGCAACAGGAAGATAACCACGATACTCATAAACGAAGTAAGCATCAGCGTACGGCTGGCCGCCTGCTCGCTTTCAAACTGACCGCCATATTCCACATGATATCCTTCGGGAAGCTTGATTTGCGCATCAATCCGTTCCTGTATATCATTCACCACGCTGCGCAAATCACGGCCGCTGGTATTGGCTGAAATCACAATCTTACGCTTCACGTTCTCACGGCTGATGGTATTCGGTCCCATGGCAGAAATCACATCGGCTACATAGTTGACAGGGATTTTCTGACCGTCACCGGTATCAATCATCAGGTTACGCACTTTCTCCATCTCATCACGCACCTCGTCCTTGGTACGGACAATAAGATTAAACGCTTTGCCTTCTTCATATACCTGCGAAACAACTTCACCCGCCATGTTTACAGATACAAATTCGGCAAAGTCCGGCAAGGAAATACCGAATTTGGCAAGCATCTCGCGTTTGGGAACAATCTTGAGCTGCGGACGTTCGATTTGTTGTTCCACATTCAAGTCGGCAATACCCTCCACGCTACTGATAGCATCCTTTATCTGATTACCGATGGCAAACATCTTGTTCAAATCGTTACCAAACAGTTTGATGGCAATGTTGGCCTTGGTACCCGAAAGCATAGCATCGATGCGGTGGCTGATAGGCTGGCCTATTTCGATATTCGCACCGGTAATGGTAGATAACTTGGCACGCACATCGGCTACCAGTTCCTGACGGGAACGGTCTTTCAATTCAAACGGAGCCTCAATTTCACTCACGTTAACCCCTAGTGCATGCTCATCCAGTTCGGCACGTCCCGTTTTACGGGCTACAGTCTGTATTTCGGGAATAGACATCAGCAACTCTTCCGCACGGTGTCCCATTTTGTCCGATTCTGCCAAAGAAATTCCCGGCAATGAACTGATATTAATGGTGAACGAACCTTCATTGAAAGATGGCAGAAAACTACGTCCTAATGCAAAAAACATAACCAATGCCACCGCAAACAGTCCACCTGTAAAACCCAATACTACGGATTTATGATTCAAGGACCATAACAAGGTATTGCGGTAATGCTTTTTCATCCATACGGCTACAAATGCCTCTTTGGGTAATCCTTTACTTTTATTATTACCTAACAGATAGCTGCACAGTACCGGAGTCAGTGTCAAAGCCACTACCGTAGAAGCAAACAACGCCACAATAAAGGCAATGCCCAGCGGAACCAGCATACGACCTTCCATTCCTGTCAGGAAGAACAAAGGAACAAAGCTGACTACAATAATCAAGGTAGAGTTCAAGATAGGCATACGCACTTCTTTCGAAGCATTGAACACGACTTCAATCACGCTTTTACGTTCCCCTTCGGGCAACAAGCGGTTCTCGCGCAGATGTTTCCATACATTTTCCACATCCACAATAGCATCATCCACCAACGAACCAATGGCAATAGCCATACCACCCAAACTCATGGTATTGATGGTGAGCCCCATATAGTGAAGAGTCAATATAGAAACAATCAATGACAACGGAAGAGTTACCAATGAAATAACCGTGGTACGTACATTGGCAAGGAACAGGAAGAGAACAATCACCACAAAAATAGCACCTTCATACAACGAATCCTTCACATTGCCGATAGAACTTTCAATAAAACGGCTCTGACGGAAAATATCTGTAGAAACGTGCACATCAGCCGGAAGATTCTTCTGCAAATCCTTCAATGCGGCTTCTAATTGCTCTGTCAGTTCAATAGTCCCAGTCTTGGGTTGTTTGGTAACGGTCAGCAGTACGGCAGGTTTTCCTCTCTCCGAAGCAGTACCTAGTTTTGGTTCCTGCGAACCGATCTTCACATCGGCAATATCCTCCAATGTAACGGGCACCCCTTCCACCGTCTTAATAACGGAACGTGACAACTGAGCCACATCATGGCTGGAAAGCACCCCACGAACAATATATTCGTTTCCATATTCATAAATCACTCCGCCATTGGCATTCTGATTCATGTTACGGGTAACGTTCATCACCTCCGCCAACGTAACATTGTAATGTTTCATGCGGGCAGGGTCAAGCAACACCTGATATTCCTTGATATCACCTCCTAGCACGGCAACCTGTGCCACACCTCCCGTAGAAAGCAGGCGCGGACGGATAGTCCAGTCTGCCAGTGTACGGAGATCGAGCATGGAAGTAGTATCCGAAGTCAGACCGATAATCAGCAATTCACCTAAAATAGAGGATTGAGGTCCCATGGTAGGTTTACCTACATTCTCGGGCAATTCCTCGCTGACCAAGGACAATTTCTCACTAACAATCTGACGGGCCAGATAGATATCAGTATCCCATTCAAATTCCACCCACACAACGGAAAAGCCATTGGTGGAAGATGAACGCACCCGGCGCACATTGGTCGCACCATTCACAGCAGTTTCTACAGGGAAGGTTACCAATTGTTCCACCTCTTCGGCAGCCATACCATTCGCTTCAGTCATAATCACTACAGTCGGCGCATTCAAATCGGGGAACACATCGACTTCCGTATGAAAAGCCGTGTAAGTACCGCCAATAAGCAGCAAAACCGACGCCACCAGAACCAATATACGGTTTTGAAGGGAAAAATGTATAATTTTATTTAGCATAGGGCGGCTTGATTAATGTTCATGACTATGAGCCGGAATCGCATTGCTGGCCGATGCCAATTTCACCTGATAGGCTCCTTTTGTTACCACACGGTCACCGGCTTTTAACCCCGTAAGAATCTGAACTTCCTTTCCGTCATTAGCCCCCAAAGTCACTTCCTGTTTCTTATACCCTTCTTCATCCAATTGCAGATAAATAAAATACAAGCCCTGTTCTTCGGTCAATGCTGTAACAGGTAAGGCCAGCACATCGGGCATTTCCGACGAGAGCAGATACACCTCCACATACGAACCGGGAATCACATCTCCCCGATTATCAAATTCGAAAGTAACAGGTACATAGAAAGAAGTACCACCGGATGCTTTACCATAAGAAAGCAGATGCCCTTTCAACTCACCCAACTCATATACCTTATTATCGTATGGAGTCTTGAAGTTTGCCGACTGGATGCTATGCAGATAACCATAATATTTCTCGGAAACATCTGCACGAAGGAACAGACGACGGTTCTGAGTGATACTCACCAAAGGCTGGCCTACCGACACATAATCACCTTCCTTCACCAGACAATTCTTGATATAGCCACCTAAAGGAGCTGTAACGGACACACCTGTCTTGGTCTGGTTCTTTGAAATAGCCTCGTATGCCAATAATGCATTTTCATAACTCTCCTTAATGGCATTGAAATCTTTCTGTGATATTATCTGACTTTTTACCAACTTGGCGGCACGTTCATATTCTTTTTTGGCGGTTTCATATGCGATACGGGTACGTTTTACAGGGTCTCCGTCCGGCATATTCTCAGCAGAGATATTCAGAATGGGAGCCCCCTTGCTCACACTCATACCGTCCGTTACCGGATGGCGGAAAGAAACCACACCGGCTACATTGGCAACTACTACGCTTTCATCACCTTGTGCCGCCTGTACCTGTCCGCTGGTCGTTATTACCTGACGGAATGATTTAGGCTGGATTATTTCCGATTCTACTCCAGCTGCTTTCGCTTTTTCCGGAGCCAGGATTATCTCATCGGAATGTCCGGTTGCCATCTCTGCCTCGTGGTTATGTCCTTCGTGGTTTTCACTCGCATGATCGTGTTCCTCATGCTCGTGATCATGGCCTTCATAATCATGATTATGTGCTTTTTCCGTTTCATGACTATGCCCCTCATGGTCATGTTCCGATTTACTGTTGCAAGAGCCTAAAAGAAATAATCCCAAGACTCCCATAAAGATAAGTTTCTTCATGATGATATAATTTGTTCTTACTTTTTTATTAAATACAAAATTAGCGTAAAGAAAATGCAACAAAGTTGCGGATAAAAAGATAAACTTTCTATCTGTTAAGCAAGAACATCGCAAGGAGGAGCACGCAACCCCTTTACGTGGGGAAGACACGTAGAATGCAGTTTTTCTAAATAGTAATTATAAGGTAATGTGTTGTGTTCTGTCAACTGCAATGAAAGCGCCAATACATCCGTTACCGTATATAGCAACAAACAAAACGAATAATCAGGAGAAACACTGTCCTGAGCCCGATCCGGAGTTACACTTTTAAACTTGGTCACGCATCCGGCATTACATGTATGATTCTCATCGGAACTATTATGCTGCTGATGCTGTACAGAACATTGACAGCCGCACAAAGTCATATCATGCTGCAAGCAAAGGATTTCCCGGTGATGATGATGAGGCAGAACAGATGCAGTCAACATGATTATGCTGACCAACATTAATACCCATGCTATATATCGTCTCCGTTTCATCGGGCACAAAAATAGGTGTTTATCATGTAAATTCCAAAAAGAAAGCATGGTAAATGCCAAATTATCAGCAATTACCATGCTTTTTATTATCTTTTATGTATAAAGCTTACCAAATAGAGACACGTTTTTCAGGAGCCAAATACATAGGATCCCCCTCTTTAATGCCAAAAGCATCATACCATGCACCAATTTGAGGGAGTGCTCCGTTCACACGCCATCTGCCCAATGAATGTGGATCAGACTTTGTTTGCAAACGAATCTGCTCGTCGCGGATATTGCCAGCCCACACTCCGGCGTATGACAAGAAGAAGCGCTGTTCCGGAGTAAATCCGTCTTCTACTGGTAGCGGAGCATCTTTTGTCGCATTCTTGAACGCTTGGAAAGAAACCTGCAAACCACCATGGTCGGCTATATTCTCACCTAAAGTCAAAGAACCGTTGGCATTGAGTCCCGGCAAAACCTGAATGCTATCAAAGAAATTCACCATTACCTGAGCACGTTCTTCAAAACGTTTGGCATCTTCGGCTGTCCACCAATCTTTCAAATTACCATCCTTATCGAACTGACGTCCCTGATCATCGAATCCATGAGTCATTTCATGACCGATAACCACGCCAATAGCTCCATAATTAAATGCATCATCAGCATTCATGTCAAAAAACGGATATTGAAGAATACCTGCCGGAAAACAAATCTCATTCGTGGTCGGATTATAATATGCATTGACAGTCTGCGGAGTCATTCCCCATTCATCTCTGTCAACCGGCTTGCCTGCCTTGGACAACATATAATCCAGTTCGAATTCTGTAGCACGCTTCACATTGGCCCAATAAGAATCTTTTTCAATATTCAAACCGGTATAATCCCTCCACTTATCAGGATAGCCTACCTTTACATAAAAAGAATTCAACTTCTCAATAGCTTTAATCTTTGTGCTGTCACCCATCCATTCCAAATTCCGGATACGTTCTCCCAATGCGGTCTGCAGATTCTTTACCAACTGCACCATACGTTCTTTTGCGGCTGCCGGAAAATATTTCTCCACATACATCTGACCTACCGCTTCACCCAGTACCCCATTCACAGTACTTACGGCACGCTTCCAACGAGGTTGGTTAGCCTGTTTACCGGATAGTGTTTTTCCATAAAAATCAAAGTTTTGTGCTACCAAATCATCACTCAAGTAACCGGCAGCCCTGTCTATCAGATTCCATTGCATATAAGCGATCTGATTTTCAACCGGCAAGCTATTGATAATTTTCTCAACCTCTTTAATCGGCTCCACTTGAGAAACACTCAGTTCAGTCACCCCTTTCACGCCTATACCATTCAAGAAAGCATCCCAGTCAATGCCCGGAATCTCTTTCTTTAATTCATCCAAAGACATTTTATGATAATTGGCCGCAGGGTTACGCTGTTCCACCGCACTGAAAGAAGCTTTCGCAATACGGGTTTCGATATCCATTACAGCCTCCATTTTCTTTTTAGCGGCAGCCTCATCAAAACCAGCCAATTGGAACATCTTTACAATATGTTCTTTATACTTATTACGGATATTGGTAGTCACATCATCATTGTCCAAATAATATTCTCTTTCGCCCAGACTGATACCCCCTTGATACAATTGAAACAAATTGCTCTTGCTGTCCATGATATCGGCACCCACATAGAAACTGAAATAAGGGAATACACCGCTATGAGCCAGTTCCGCCATCAAAGGAACTATTTCCGATTTATCCTTCACTGAAGCAATCTTTTCCAAATCAGCTTGAATAGGAGTTACTCCATCCGCATTCAGTTTCACACTATCCATAGCCAGATTATAGATATCCCCTATTTTCTGACCTATTGTACCTTGCGCATTCTGTCCGGCAGCAATTTCCACAATCAATCCTTTCAGTTGTTCCCGGTTATTTTCGGCAAGCATATCGAATGAGCCAAAACGGGAATATTCATTGGTCAGAGGGTGTTTCTTCATCCATCCGCCACAAGCATACTGATAAAAATCAGCTCCTTGAACAGCCGTAGTGTCCAAATTTGTCAAGTCTATACCCGAAGTCATGACGGCTTCCTTTTTACTGTCGCATCCGGCAGCTACTGCCAGAGCCAATACAGCCATTGGTAAATAATGTTTTGCTTTCATTTGTTCTATATATATGATACATATTAACTTCCCTGCATCTCTTCTAATTCCATAGAAACGGCCTCCCATTCTTCTACCGTCTGATCCAAGTCCTTTTTCAGTTTCTGATGCTTTTCATACAAAGCCATATCCGATGCACCTTCGGGAGTAGCCATATCGGCTTCCACCCCGCTAATCTCAGTTTCCAGCTTTTCTATTTTTTGTTCACAATCCGCAATTCGTTTCTCCAATTTGCGAATTTTCTTATTCAATTCCTTTTGCGCCTCATAAGATAATTTGTTCTCACTGACCGTTTCGGGTTCTTCCTTTTTAGTGGCAGACACAGTAGGAGAAGCCGAAAGCTGCAACTCATTCAGACTCTCTATTTTCTTTTTCTGTAAAAAATCATAAATGCCGCCAATGTGTTCTTTTACTACTCCACCTCCAAATTCATAAACTTTGGTCACCAGTCCATCCAAGAACTCACGGTCATGAGAAACAACAATCACCGTTCCATCAAATTCCTTGATAGCTTCTTTCAATACATCCTTTGAGCGCATATCCAGATGGTTGGTAGGTTCGTCCAAAATAAGGAAATTCACCGGTTCTAACAAAAGTTTTATCATGGCAAGACGACTCCGCTCCCCACCCGACAGTACCTTTACTTTTTTATCAGAAGCCTCACCTCCAAACATGAATGCTCCCAGAATATCACGAATTTTTAAACGAATATCCCCTTTTGCCACATAATCAATCGTATCAAAAACACTCAGATTTTCATCCAGCATCTGAGCCTGATTCTGAGCAAAATAACCAATCTGTACGTTGTGCCCGATGGTCAGTTTACCTTCGTATGGGATTTCGTCCATTATACATTTCACCAAAGTGGACTTACCTTCCCCATTCTTTCCGACAAAAGCCACCTTCTCACCTCGATTAATAGTCAAAGTCACATCGTGAAAAACGATATGACTGCCATATGCTTTCTTCACCCCGTCACAAATGACCGGATAATTGCCGGAACGCATGGCAGGCGGAAACTTCAACCGTAAGGCTGAATTATCTTCATCATCAATTTCAATAGGAACTATTTTTTCCAATTGCTTGATGCGGCTCTGCACCTGGACAGCCTTGGTAGCCTTATAACGGAAACGCTCTATGAAATCTTCCGTATCCTGAATTTGCTTCTGCTGGTTCTCGTATGCACGCAATTGCTGCTCACGACGCTCTTTGCGCAATACCACAAACTCATCGTAAGCCACTTTATAATCATAGATATGCCCGCAAGAGATTTCAATCGTACGATTGGTCACATTATTAATAAATGCGCGGTCGTGACTCACCAATACAACGGCCCCCGCACTTGTCTTCAAAAAGTTTTCCAACCATTGAATGCTTTCTATATCCAGATGATTGGTAGGCTCGTCCAACAGCAACACATCGGGCCGTCGCAACAACAACTTGGCCAACTCTATACGCATACGCCATCCACCACTGAACTCAGATGTAGGACGGTTAAAATCCTCCCGGCTAAATCCCAACCCCATCAATGTACGTTCTATCTCAGCCGTATAATTGGTACCTCCCATCATCAGAAAGCGTTCATTGTCATGTGTGAATTTCTCAATCAGTTTATGATAGTTTTCTGAATCATAGTCTGTTCTATCCGCCAATTCCTGATTCATTCTCTCAATACTAGCCTGCAAGTCAAAGATATGTTCAAAAGCCATCTCCGCCTCTTCCATCACAGTATGTTTATCACTCAGAATCATGACTTGAGGCAGATAGCCTATCGTCACATCACGCGGAACAGAAACACTACCTGAAGTAGGCGCCTGTATTCCTGCCAATATTTTAAGCATAGTAGACTTACCGGCCCCATTCTTCCCGACCAGCGCAATACGATCTCTCTTATTGATAACGTATGACACGTCCTCAAACAGAGGCGTTACTCCAAACTCTACTTTCAAATTATCTACTGAAACCATTCGTTTTTATCCTTTTGCAAAAGTGGCAACAAATATACGGTTTTATATGTAAAAAAGATAAAATACAAGTAAATAAAAAAGGCCCTTATCCTTAACAAATAGGATAAAAGTATTAAAACGTGTTAGAGAACATATTTTTTTAGTTGTTTTATTTGCAAAATCCACTAAAACACGTACCTTTGCAACGTGTTTTTCATAGTATTAGATTTAAGGTTAACAAAGGTTGGAGCAAGGCGTTGCTCCTTTTTTTATGTCTACATTTTCCTCATACTTAAATATTGACTTAGCTCAACCAAGCAAAATTTATCTGTAATACAAAAAATGACTGCTTCATTCTCATGAAGCAGCCACCAACAAAATACACGACGTAACACAACTATGTTTTACACATATCAGTTATTTAATATCGATTCCACAAGGATTGAGTCCCGGACCACCACCACCTGTATATCCCCTACTTTCTCCTGTGTCCCATGGAGAAATCCAAAAAGCATATAAATCGCCACAAGTAACATAAAACTTCACTTTAACTATCTTGCCTGAAAGAGCAGCAAGTTTTTTACCTGATTTCCAAGTTACCAATTGTTTAGTACTGTTCAAATCATTCATTTCCTTACAATCCTCTCTGGAAAATCCCGTAATCACATTACCATTTTCATCCATTATCTCCACCTGCAAATCCTTTGCTTGTGCATTCACAAAAAAATGATTACCATCAAACTTTATTTTCTCGGTAACAAGTACCCCTTCTGTGTCTGTATGCATGGAAACGAACCCATCACGACGTAAAGTTGCCAACCCAGTAGAAGTAAATCCATCCCACATCACTTTATTCTTCATTCTTCCACTAGAATACAAATACAAAGAATCACCAACAATGAGAGGTACGCCAATAACAGACTGCATATTTCCCCAATTCCATGCCCCTTCCGTTTCATTTACTCCCATAACAGGTTCATAACTGGGACGATAAAAATGAAAACCATCCCGACTATATCCCATCCCTATTTCATTTCTTTTCTGAATACCTAACTTACCACAGAGATCATTCTCTGGTCCTTTCCACATAGCATAGAACCCTAGCATAACACTTTCATAAGGCATAGCATCAAAATTATAAATGGCTGGACGCACATCAGGAAATTCAGGATGTGGCAGTTCCTTATCGGAAGGAGTAAACCACAAAACTATATTTTTATCCTTTATTCCTTTAGCCAATGAATGCGCCACGCTAACTGCCATCTCTGGATCTTCATTTTCCAAATAGCCTCTAGAGCGTCCGTCTGCTTTACTCCCCTGCCGTAGACTAATAGCCCATTTTTGAGTAAACGGATTATAGAAAGCAGTGGTACGATCCCCCACCGGTCCTGATTGCGCAACTCCTTCCGACCAATGAATACCATCTTTTGAATATTTTAAAATTATTTTCCATCCTCCACTATGTTTTTCCACATTGAAGAGTTTGAAACGTTTTTCTGGTTCTGGACACATTTTATCGAGCCAAACTGTAGCCGCATCCCGATCACAAGTATCTACAATATTCGTACCCGGCACTATATCCATATTCACTTTTTCCCAATGCTTCCCATCTTTTGACTCCGCATAACAAGTATAAAAGCTTTGACGATGTTTGTGCATAGATCCGGCACCAGCCAAATACCACATTTTAAATTTTTGTTCGCTTTCATCATACCATATTCCATCACTGAAAGGAGCAGCATAAGGAGCACGTTCAAAAGTGTATTCCCACTCCTTATCCGGAGCAAGTACCGGATTATTCTCATAGAACATAGCCTTATGGGAAACACGCTCCATATCTGTTTCTGCAATTAAAAAATCATCAACGAATAATTGGCGTCCTAGATTTACAGAAATAACAGTCGGTTTGTTTGAAATATAAGGTAAAGACATTTCGCGACGTACTCCATCATCAATCATACTAGGAGGCCATTGCTCGGGCAGCACAATGCCATTATGCAATGTTCTACCATTCTCTTTCACCGTTTTATCATTGGAAGATGACACACAGCCGGCAAAGCAAGCTGCACATATAATATAATAAAATACTTTCATAATTATTCTATTTT
>OGRU01001674.1_pt1 | contig 16074 bp, 10 predicted proteins | sample 1553541 | NCBI WGS metagenome assembly OGRU01 (sample SAMEA2580068, study PRJEB22360) | human gut metagenome | biome: human gut; feature: human-associated habitat; material: faeces | place: Denmark | collected 2008/2010
TCGTACGCGGGTCTCTCTCTCACGGCGTGGGGATCTACGGACTTCTCCACGACCGCCAAGGAATTCGACCTCACGCTAGGATATGGAATCGGAGGATTCAACATCGGGCTGACCGATTACTGGTGGGCCGGCGAAGGCGCCCGCTACGGGAACTATCCGGACAACCATTATTTTGAGGGCACGGTAGGTTACAACTTCGGCGAAAAATGCCCCCTTAGCCTTACGTGGAGCACGATGTTCGCCGGAGGGGACAAGGACGAGAGCGGCGACCAGTACTTCTCCTCCTACTTCGAGGCCGCCTACGACGTGGATGTATGGGGTGTCAATTTCACCCCCAGCGTAGGCATCTCCCCATGGAAAGGGATGTACAGCGACGGTTTCGGGGTTTGCAGCATCTCCTTGAAGGCCAGCAAGGAGATCAAGATCACTGATAGCTTCTCGCTACCCGTCTTCACACAGGCGATCATCGCTCCCCAGAATGACAACGTGTTCTTGGTTTTCGGGATCAGCCTATAGGATATTAACGTTTTAGGTTATCGAGTTATAGGACAAAAGGAGCGTATAGAGGAACAGGCCCGTTTATTGATTTTATAGAATGTTATACCGCTACCACTCCTGACTATGGGCCAAACTCTATACTCCCTTTTCCCAAGTATTAATCCGGACGAGACATTCGTCCATAAGAATTACAGGCAATGAAAAAGATTGAAGCGATTATTCGCAAGACCAAGTTTGAGGACGTGAAAGAGGCCCTCTTGGAAGCAGACATCGAATGGTTCTCCTACTATGACGTAAGAGGCGTGGGAAAGGCCCGGCAAGGACGTATCTACCGGGGTGTCGTATATGATACCAGCTCTATCGAACGTATATTGATCTCGATCGTGGTACGCGACAAGAACGTGGAGAAGACCATACAAGCCATCCTGAGATCGGCGCAGACGGGCGAGATCGGCGACGGGCGTATCTTCGTCATCCCCATCGAGGACTCTATCCGCATACGTACCGGCGAGCGGGGAGATATCGCCCTTTACAACGCCGAGCAAGAGAAATAACCCTTCACAGACCATTCAATATAACAAACAAATACGATAAGAATTATGGATACAACATATACTATCACCGATTTAGCGTTATCGCTAGACACCGTATGGATGTTACTGGCGGCCATGTTAGTCTTCTTTATGCAACCGGGATTCGCCTTGGTAGAGGCCGGTTTCACGCGAACCAAGAACACGGCGAACATCTTGATGAAGAACTTACTAGATTTCATGCTAGGCTCCATCCTCTTCTGGGCCATCGGTTTCGGGATCATGTTCGGGGCCGGGGGATTCATGGGAATGCCTCACTTTTTCAATATCAGCTTTTATGACTCGCAATTACCGGTCGAGGGATTCTTGATCTTCCAGACCGTATTTTGCGCCACGGCGGCCACCATCGTCTCCGGAGCCATGGCCGAACGTACCAAATTCTCCATGTACCTCGCTTACACCGTATTGATCAGCGTATTGATCTATCCGGTATCCGGCCATTGGACTTGGGGCGGTGGCTGGCTGATGGACGGCGGCGAGGGCTCGTTCATGATGAATACCTTCGGCACTACGTTCCACGATTTCGCGGGTTCTACCGTCGTGCATTCCGTGGGCGGTTGGGTCGCCTTGGTAGGGGCGGCGATTATCGGCCCTCGTATCGGCAAGTACGGCAAGGACAGGAAATCACGGGCCATCCCGGGGCACAACCTCACGATCGCTTGCCTAGGCGTATTCATCCTGTGGTTCGGTTGGTTCGGATTCAACCCGGGCTCCCAGCTGGCAGCCGCTGGAGAAGGCAACCGCACGGCGATCTCGCACGTATTCCTTACGACTAACCTTGCCGCTTGCACGGGCGGATTCTTCTCCCTAATCGTGGCTTGGTTCAAATATAAGAAACCCTCCTTGTCACTGACATTGAACGGAGTGCTGGCCGGCTTGGTGGGCATCACCGCCGGATGCGACCTTGTATCTCCCGTCGGAGCCGCCTTGATCGGAGCGATCTGCGGTGTGGTCATGATCTTCGCCGTCGATTTTATCGATCATATATTAAAGATCGACGATCCGGTCGGCGCCTCCTCCGTACACGGCGTTTGCGGATGCTTGGGTACGATCCTCTCCGGATTGTTCGCTACCGGAGAGGGCTTGTTCTACTGCGGAAGCGCAAACTTCCTGATGGCCCAGATATTCGGGGCCTTGGTGGTAGGCTGCTGGGCGGCCTTCATGGGATTCGTGGTGTTCAAGGGACTGGATATCATTCATGGCCTGCGAGTTCCGACACGTGTAGAGGAAGAAGGACTCGATATCTACGAGCATGGGGAAACAGCTTACAACAACTAGTATTTAGTATAAACATCAATAACAATCAAGTATTATGTCAAAGTTAAGATTTAGAGTAGTAGAGTCCGCTTTCGAGAAAAAAGCGACAGAAATTGCGACCATGGCCGAGAGACCTTCCAAGTATTACGGCGAGCTGGTATTCAACCGTGAGAAGATGTTCAAATATCTTCCAGAGAAAGCATACGAGAGACTGGTGGACTCCATCGATAACGGTAGTCCGTTAGACCGTGAGACAGCGAACGCCGTGGCCTCCGGCATGAAGAAATGGGCGATGGAAAAAGGCGCTACCCACTACACCCACTGGTTCCATCCCTTGACGGAAGGTACCGCCGAGAAGCACGACGCTTTCATCGAGCACGATGGCAAAGGCGGCGTACTTGAGGAATTCGAGGGCAAACTACTGATCCAGCAAGAGCCGGACGCCTCCAGTTTCCCGAACGGCGGCATCCGCAATACGTTCGAGGCCCGTGGCTACTCGGCTTGGGACCCTTCCTCCCCCGCTTTTATCGTAGGCGACACCCTGTGCATCCCGACGATCTTCATCGCTTACACGGGCGAATCCCTCGACTACAAAGCCCCCCTACTGAAAGCCTTGGAAGCCGTAAACAAAGCGGCAGTCGATGTCTGTCACTATTTCAACCCGGACGTGAAGAAAGTATACGCCTACCTCGGCTGGGAACAGGAATACTTCCTAGTAGACGAGGGCCTATACGCCGCACGTCCCGATCTGTTGATGACCGGCCGAACCTTGATGGGACATGAAAGCTCCAAGAACCAGCAGTTGGAGGATCATTACTTCGGCGCCATCCCCACCCGTGTCATGGAATTCATGAAAGACCTCGAGGTAGAGGCATTGAGGCTCGGCATTCCCGTAAAGACCCGCCATAACGAGGTCGCCCCGAACCAATTCGAGCTGGCTCCCATCTTCGAGGAATGCAACCTCGCCAATGACCATAACTTACTGATCATGGCCCTGATGCGCAAGATCTCCCGCAAACATGGGTTCCGTGTCCTGTTGCACGAGAAACCGTTCAAAGGCGTGAACGGTTCCGGCAAGCACAATAATTGGTCGCTGGGAACCGATACCGGAATCCTTTTGATGGGACCGGGTAAGACGCCGGAAGACAACCTGCGCTTCGTGACCTTCGTGGTCAACGTACTGAAAGCCGTGTACACCCATAACGCATTGCTGAAGGCCAGCATCTCCAGCGCGACCCACGCCCATCGTCTGGGAGCGAACGAGGCTCCCCCAGCGATCATCTCCAGCTTCTTAGGGACACAGTTATCCAAGGTTTTGGAACATCTGGAGAACAGCGATACGGAAGATTTCAACCTAGCGGGAAAGCAAGGCATGAAACTCGATATCGCCCGTATCCCCGAGTTATTGATCGATAACACGGATCGTAACCGTACCTCCCCTTTCGCCTTCACCGGAAACCGGTTTGAGTTCCGTGCCGCAGGTTCTTCTTCCAACTGTGCCGCCGCCATGATTGCTATCAACGCTGCCATGGCAAACCAGTTGAACGAATTCCGCGCATCGGTGGAAAAGCTTATGGAGGAAGGAGTAGGCAAAGACGAAGCTATCTTCCGTCTGCTGAAAGAGACAATCATCGCTTCCGAACCGATCCGTTTCGAAGGCGACGGCTATTCCGAAGAATGGAAACAGGAAGCTGCACGCCGCGGACTGACCAACATCTGCCACGTCCCGGAAGCTCTGATGCACTACGTTGACAATCAATCCAAATCCGTACTTATCGGCGAACGCATTTTCAACGAAACGGAGTTGAACAGCCGTTTGGAAGTGGAATTGGAGAAATACACCATGAAGGTTCAGATTGAAGGCCGTGTATTGGGCGACCTCGCTATCAACCACATCGTGCCGACTGCCGTGGCTTATCAGAATCGCCTGCTCGAAAATCTTCGCGGAATGAAGGAAATCTTCTCTGCCGAAGAATACGAAGTGTTGAGCGCCGACCGTAAAGAGTTGATTCGTGAGATCTCCCACCGGGTGACCTCCATTAAAATACTGGTCCGTGAAATGACCGAAGCGCGAAAAGTAGCCAACCACCTTGAAAACTACAAGGAAAGAGCATTTGCATACGAAGATAAAGTGCGTCCGTATCTCGACCAGATACGAGATCACATCGACCATTTAGAAATGGAAGTAGACGATGAAATATGGCCTCTACCGAAGTATAGGGAACTGTTATTTACTAAATAAAATGTTTTCAAGATTGCACGAAAGCTACCGCTTTTGTGCAATCTTTTTATAGATTCGTTCATTTTCTCATTTTTTATTTTTACTTTTGTGCTGTATAACACAGTTTTGTAGCACCCATGGTAAAAATGAATATGTCAGACATAGATATTTCGGAACCGTTATCCGACATGTTAGCTCCTTTAAACAACGAGCAAAAGGAGTTTCTGATGAATAATTATACGATACAGACCTACAAAAAGAATGAAACCATTTATTGTGAAGGAGAAACCCCCTCTCATTTGATGTGTCTCATCAGTGGCAAAGTAAAAATCTTCAAAGATGGTGTAGGAGGAAGAAGTCAGATTATTCGCATGATCAAACCGCGGGAATATTTTGCGTACCGCGCCTACTTTGCGAAACAGGACTTCGTTACCGCTGCAGCTGCTTTTGAACCTTCCGTTGTCTGTCTGATTCCTATGAGTGCTATCACCACCTTGGTTGCCCAGAATAACGATCTGGCCATGTTCTTTATCCGCCAACTTTCTATTGACCTCGGTATCTCCGACGAACGTACCGTCAACCTGACACAGAAACATATCCGCGGACGTCTGGCTGAATCGTTGATGTTCCTGAAAGAGAGCTACGGGCTGGAAGAAGACGGTTCTACCCTAAGCATTTATCTTTCACGCGAAGATTTGGCTAATTTATCGAATATGACGACTTCAAATGCCATTCGTACTTTATCTCAATTCGCTGCAGAACGATTAATCACAATCGACGGAAGAAAGATAAAAATCATCGAAGAAGAAAAGCTGAAGAAAATAAGCAAGATTGGGTAAGAGAGTTTCTGCACCAATCGTTCCACCCTAAATAGTGAACATACATATAGAAAATATAATTGCAGACATCAAGCGTGGTAACAAACAAGCTTTCAAAAAGCTATTTGATGACTACTATCCTATTCTTTGCGTGTTCGCATCCCACTATATTGAAGACAAAGAAGTTTGCAAAGACATCGCACAAGATGTATTGTTAGCTTATTGGGAACGGAAAGAAGATTTTGACGACATTTTGAAAGTAAAAAGCTTCCTTTATACCGTCACCCGAAATAAATGTCTGAATCACTTAAAACATGAGCAATTAGATATTCCCTATTTTTCTGGACAGGAAGAGTTCGATAGTGGCTTCGAAGCTGCCATTATCGAACAGGAAACATTCCACATGGTTCGCAAAGCGGTAGAAGAATTGCCTACCCAAATGCGAAATATCATCTTATATTCTATGAAAGGGTTAAAAAACCATGAGATTGCTGACAAATTGCAAATTTCAGAAGGCACTGTCCATACGTTAAAGAAATTCGCCTATCGCAAACTTCGCGAAAGTCTCAAAGGCATAAATTACACCTTATTACTATTTTTATGCAAATAAAGTAACTTTTTGATTACCCCGTTTTTTCGATTGGATTGTTTTACTTATATAACAAATCAAAAAAACGATGAATTCATTTAAAGAAAAATTTAAAATTGCAAAAATCTTAGCTTCTCTATTCACTCATTCGTCTACCCCCGAAGAGGAAAAGAACTATCGTGCATGGTTGGATGAAAACCCGGAACATCAAAAGATAGCCGACCGGATATTAAATAAGGAAACGTATGAAGAAAACAGCCGGTTAATAAAAAGCTTCTCTTCACAAAAAGCGTGGGAGAAAGTCTATCCGTTATTAGGAGGCAATCAATCGGGTACTGTTTTTTCGTGGAAAAAGAGTCTGAAATATGCAGCTCTCATCTTATTGTTATTAGTACCTGCTTCTTACTTTATCTATCATTGGATATCCGAAGAAACGATTAGCGACATCACTCCGGGAACCCTTGGTGGGGAACTGATCTTGAGTGACGGCAAATCTTTCAATCTTTCCGACAATAATCTTCCTGAGAATGCAGTCAGAGCATTTGTGATCGATTCTAAAGGGATCAACTATCAGATTCCCGCCAACAAACCGCAAGTAAAAGAAATCCAAAACACACTACGCACATTGCAGGGGATGGAATGTCTTATCACGCTTTCCGACGGCACGAGGGTACATCTCAATGCGGAAACCCGGCTGACTTATCCGGTTTGTTTCAGCAGCAAAGAACGTATTGTGCAAATTGAAGGGGAGGCTTATTTTGATGTTGCCCCGGACAAGGAGCATCCGTTTATCGTAAAAACATCGCATACATCTATCCGGGTAACGGGAACGTCGTTCAACGTAAGAGCCTACGCTGATGAAGATACGGAAAGTACAACCTTAATCAGTGGAACAGTAAGAATCAACAGTGGAAATGAAGAATTCGAATTAGTTCCCAACCAGCACTATACATATAATAAAAATACCGGTACAAATACCGTCGCCAACGTAAACACTGATTTGTATACATCTTGGGAATCCGGATCATTTATCTTTTTAAATGTCCCTCTTGAGAATGTGATGTCATACCTGTCCAAATGGTATGGATTCCAATATTCTTTTGAAGACGAAGCAGCCAAACAGGTGCGTATCGGAGCTTACCTTAACCGCTACGCCAACATGAACCCGATTATCGACATGATTACAGAATTAAATCTGGTCAATATCAAACAACGGGAGGGCATCCTGCACATTTCCTACAAACAGTAATAATACATAATATAACTAACGCATTATGAAAAAACGAGTAAAATCCCTGCCATGGGTGGTATCTTATGCAAGCAGAAACTTTGTGAAGTTCTGTCTTTTATGGATATTCTCCCTTTCTTCACTCATGATTCAAGCACAGGACAATCAGAGAATCTCCATCGACTTGAGAGGAGAAACGCTGGAAGCAGCGCTCTGGTATCTGCAGAATCGTACGAAATTTGTCTTTATGTATGGAACGGAAGATGTCGCTAATGTAACTGATATCACCATCAGAGCCAAAGACAAAACGATTACTGAAATTCTGGATGAATGTCTGGAAGGCACTAACCTGACTTACGAAATCTCTGGTAGCGCAATTGTTATAAAGAAAAGACAAAGCCAAAAGATAACCATCAGCGGTTGGGTCCGGGATACTAACGGTGAGGCCTTGCCCGGCGCTACTATCACGATCCGAGGTTCTAAACATGGAGCCATTGCAGGATTGGACGGGCAGTACACGTTTAATATTCCAGCACAGGAAGGGTTGATTCTTACGTACTCTTTTATCGGAATGGAAAAGAAAACGGTAAAATATACGGGTAAAAAAACCATTAATGTCACTCTGAACAGCTCCACCAGCACAGAAATAGATGAGGTGGTGGTAACCGGATACCAGAATATTCAACGTCGTGACATCGTTGGATCTATTACCAGCATCAAAGCAAAAGATATCATCATGCCTTCGTTTACTACTATTGACCAAATGTTACAAGGACGTGTAGCGGGTATGGTTGTAACCAATACAAGCAGTCGTGTAGGTACTGCCCCCAAGATTCAGATTCGAGGTACCAGTACGTTGCAAGGAAACCGTGACCCATTGTGGGTAGTAGACGGCATTATCCAGGAAGATTTTCAGGTAACATTAGACAGTGGCGACCTGATGACTAAAAATTTGCAAGACATTATCGGTAACCAGATTTCGTGGTTAAATCCCGCCGATATCGAAAATATCACCATCTTGAAAGATGCTTCCGCCACTGCCATCTATGGTTCGAAAGCCTCTAACGGTGTAATCGAAATCACCACCAAGAAAAATACTACTGACCGACTAACCGTAAACTACTCCGCCAACTTTAACATCGGACAACGTCCTAATTATGGGATGTTCAACTTCATGAACTCTCAAGAACGTGTCCGTTTCTCACAAGAAGCGTTTGATGCAGGGGTTAATTATATAGAAACACCTTATAAGGATCTTAACACCTATGAAGGTATATTACGGATGCTGCAGGAACATGATATTTCAGACATCGAATACAGAAAGCTTTATAACGATATGGAAACCCGTAATACAGACTGATTCAAACGCCTGACACGTCGTTCGTTCAGCCATACTCACAACGTTAGTGTTTCCGGCGGAACAAACAAGTTCAGTTATTCAGCATCCATAGGATATAATAACAGTGAAGGCCAGGAAATCGGCAACGACAACGAACGTATGACAGGCCGTATCGCCCTGATGTTACGCCCTATAGAAAAGCTAACTATCAATCTGACTTTAAACGGTAGTGTTTCTACCACAAATGGCTTTTTCAACGAAGTCAACCCAATGAGTTATGCTACTAACACCAACCGCATCATCGATCCGGACGCTTATTATATGCAAAGGAACGGCTACAACTCTAAAACTGGTAAGATACAAACCCTTTCATACAATTTTATCAATGAACGGGACAACAGCGGTTCAAAAGCACGTTCGAACTTCATGTCCGCCTCACTAGATGTAAACTGGCGTATTCTTGATTGGGTAACCTACCAATTCACCGGAGGTTATTCGAATAACAATAGTACGAATGAAAGCTGGGCTACCGAACGTACTTACTATATTGCCAACGAGTATCGCGGCTACGATTTTAATTCCGTTACTCCCACCAGTGCTGAATTTAAAGCTGCGCAGCTTCCATTCGGAGGTATATTGTATACAAACGACAACAACCAGTATTCCTACAATATTCAGAACAAGTTACAATTCAGTAAAGCATTCAATCCTGATAACCGATTGAACGCATTATTGGGTATGGAACTCCGTTCATCTACAGCGAAAGGAACAGCCAATAAAGTTTGGGGATATGTGCCGGACAGAGGTGAACGTATTGTTGCTCCTACCATACCAAGTGAAGTGATAACTCCCAACAATCCTCCAACAGGCTGGGGAATATTAGGAGATATTTATAGTAGAGGCTGGCAAAGAACAGACAATACCAACAACTTCCTTTCATTCTTCGCTACTTTCGCATATTCATTCAAGAATCGCTATGTAGTCAATGCCAATGTACGAAATGATGCCTCCAACGTTTTCGGGCAGGATATAAACCATCGTATCGACCCGACTTATTCATTCGGTCTCTCCTGGAGAGCATCAGAAGAGGCTTTCTTTCAAAAACATTTGAAATGGATCACTACACTTAATTTCAGAGGAACATTCGGTATTCAGGGAAATGCTTTAACACGAGAAAGTCCTGAACTAATCTTAAGCCAACAGGGAGTACAACCCGGATATAATCGCTACTTCTCCACTATCGGCCAGATACCTAATCCATATCTCTCCTGGGAACGTACCAGAAACTGGAACTTCGGCGTGGATCTGGAACTGTTCCGTATGTTCTATATGAATCTGGAATATTATACCAGACGTTCCAATGCGGTAATCACCGTAGATTTGCCATTCGAATACGGAATTGATGATATGAAACGTAACGGTGGAATTATTTACAATCGGGGAATTGAATACACATTATCATTCACGCCTATCCAAAAGCGCGATTTCAGCCTGAACATCAACCTGAATGCCTCTAAAAACTGGAACAAAGGTGGAGAAACCAAAATTGACAGAAACACAGCAATGTACTTGAGAGGAGGTAGTACACAGATCTTAAAAGAAGGTTATCCGCTGAGTGCATTCTGGTCATACTCTTTTGCTGGTCTTGACGGAAGTAATGGTAAACCAATGTTCAACTACGTTGAGGTCCCAGATGAAGAAAAGAGCAAAAGTATCGATCCGACTACTTACTTGGTATATTCCGGAGAAACAGAGCCGTACTTCACCGGAGGTCTCGGTTTTAGTTTCCGTTACAAATCTTTGTCATTAAACACTAGTTTCTCCCTTTTATTAGGTAGTAAAAAACGCTTGCCATCACCTTACAGTGATTTTCAAGGAAGCGGCAGTATGATGCCGGATCCAACCAAAAATGTAAACCGCGATTTACTAAACCGTTGGCAAAAGCCCGGAGATGAGGTCTACACAAATATTCCCGGACTTCCGACATGGCCGATAGAAATAGGGTGGACCCTGCCTAATACAGATAGTGCAGAATCAGCTATTGAAATGTGGGAGAAATCAGATGCTATGGTAGTCAGTGGTTCATTCCTACGTTGTCGTAACATCGGATTATCATGGCAAATGAAAAAAGAATGGTGTGACAAGATCCATGCAAAAAACCTAGCTATCAATTTTAATATGGATAACATATTTGTAATAGCCAGCAAACGTTTCAATGGCTTCGACCCGGAATTAGAAAACAGTATCATGCCACGATCTTTCTCACTGGGACTTAATATCGGATTTTAAACTATAAACAAAGAAAGATATGAAACTTAAATATTTAATCTATACAATTACATTGACAAGTCTCACTGCCTGCAGTGATTTCTTAGAGCCCAAGTCACAAAGCAAATACATACCCAAGGATGCCAATGCATTACAGGAGATGCTTATTGGAGAGGCTTATCCCCAACAAGGGAATACCAAATTTCTAGCCTATTTGGAAATACTTGCAGATGATATCGATCAAAATCAAGTGGAGGGTTACGAATTCCCTGAAAATGAACAGGGAAAAATGGAAACATTCGAGGTACTGTACAGTTGGCAACCCAATATGTTCGAAATGCAACAAAAATTAGGACAAGAGCCGAGCAATACATGGGGAAACCTTTATGAATATATTTTAGGAGCCAATGCTGCACTTGATTATACTGACGAAGTGTCCGGTACAGAAGCTGAAAAAAATTACATCAAGGCACAATCCTATGCTTTGAGGGCTTTCTTCTATTATATGCTGGTTAATCAATACGGACTTCCATATAATTACGACAAAGAATCATTGGGAGTTCCTCTAAAAATTGACAGTAAAATGAGAGATGAAGGTGAGGTACTGATGAAACGAAATACGGTAGAGGAAGTATATCTACAGATTGTTGCCGACCTAAACGAAGCAGAACGTTTATTCTTGACTCTCTCCGCCGCACAACAATATGAGCCAAACTACCTCGTTAGCCTACCTATGGTGCAATTATTAAAATCACGTGTGGCTCTCTATATGGAAAATTGGAAAGAGGCAAAAACGTATGCAGAAAAAGTTATCAAAGATTGGAACTTTTCACTGCGCGATCTGAATACAATCCCTGCGCCGGAAGCGGGTATGAAAGAACCTTATTATACATTCAACACGTATGACTCTCCGGAAGTTATCTGGAGTTATGGTACTATAAGAGATTTGACAAATGAATACGAAGGTTATATTGAAAAAAAAGGTAGCAACAACAAAGATAACAGAAGAAAATTCAAAGCAGCAGATGAGTTGATTAACAGTTTCTCGGAAGGTGACTTACGCAAAGATCGTTATATTACTCGGGAGATACAGTATAATGAAGATGTCCCGGAGAACAGTACTTTTTATGATACTTATCTCCCTTATGGCAAATATAAGACGCTCCGTTCTGTCCCCACTTCCGGAAGCAGTGGTTACTTCGCACTCTCTTTCCGGGTAGCAGAAGCTTATCTGAATTATGCTGAAGCAGCTGCCATGAGTCAAGCTGAAGGAGAAGCTATCACCACTATGAACGCACTACTGGAAAAACGATATGACGAAGGAAACATACCATCCTTTTCGGGATTGAGTGGAGATGATCTTATTACCAAGATACGTGAAGAACGCAGAAAAGAACTTTGCTATGAAGGCCAACGCTGGTTCGACTTACGCCGATATGGCATGCCTTCCATACAGCACAAATGGGAAGGCAAAATTTATACATTAACAAAAAACGATCCTTCATACGTATTGCCTATACCTCCAAATGTATTGCAAAGAAACTTGCTATTGGAACAAAATCCGTTCGGTCCGGAACGGGTTGGAGTTTCTATAACAAACTAACTATAAATTATAAAAATAATGATCGTTAATCCTAAACAACAGAAAATTATGAAGCCAATATATAACGTATGGATATTATTGTTCTGTCTCACATTCACGTCTTGCTACGAAGATGATTCAATTATCCCGACACCAGACCCACTTGCACAGGCCGGAGGATTTGAGTTTCCCCAAGGAGATAATTCTTGGGACAATGATGCCATGAAAATCTACCAAGACTTCGGAGTGAAAATAATATATAAAGATATCACAGAAAAAGACCTCAATAAAAATTGGACAGGTGGTGGTATCGGTGGCTCTACAAGAGTGTTCGAAAATTGTCTCAATGAGGAGATGGCGGCATTCTATATTACTTTTATGAAAAATCATATATTCCCTTATCTTAATCGGGAAGTTACGGACAGAGTATTTCCCATGTATTGGTATGTGGGATACAATTACTCGGTATTTGCCTCCATTGTACCGGGAGTGTTAGAATATTATGTAGCATTATCCGAACATGAAGAAAGCCAAACTGACTGCTGGGTAACTTGCTTCTGGGGAGATGCAGCTCACAGCACCTATGATGATCCAATCTCTGGATGGAAAACCCCTATTGCCGGCAACAAGGACAGTTTTACTGTGCGTCGCTTCAAAATAATTGATGAAGTTATAAACACAGCCATCACCAGAGGTAACATTATCGTACCCGAAGATGAATTTGATGCAGGATTCAACCATTCAACTAAGATTGTCAGAAATGAAGATATTGAAAGCAAAGCTGATCCTAATTATTATCTTAGAAGAGGCTATCCCGGTGATGTAAATTCATTATCAGCAAAATATAGTAAACCACATTCTGATAATCCTCCAACAGCCAAAGAAACATTTATCGGTTACATGCAAATAGCCATGCGTCTTACTAAGGAAGAACGGGAAGCAATGTGGCCTTCGGCAACCTATCCATTTATGAGTAGTAAGTTCGAGTTTGTAACCAATTATCTAAAAAAATACAATATTGACCTGGAAGCTATCGCTCAAGGACCGGAAGAATGGGATATCAAACCTTATCCGGAACTACCAGAAGCTGATGCAGGAGATGACGATGATGATCCTTGGGGAGACTGGTAGAACTTTTTTCTTTATCCAGTAGTAACCAAGTTCTTAAAATAGATACGGATAACGACAAAGCTATTCGTTGCTTTACGATATATTATAAAACTCAATATTATGGAATTAATAAAAAGACTCTCACTAATACTATTGCTTTTATGCACCACCTCCTCCCTATGGAGCAACGGCGGACTGCAGTTTAAGGGAAAGTTAAGGATACTTAGACCTACTACCTTACAAGTAAAAGATTTGAATGGAAACCTTGTTTTGACTTGTTCCATCAGCCAGAACGGAGTATTCGAAACAGAAAAGAAAGAGATCCAGCCCGACGTATATACGCTATGTATCGGGAAAACGGAACAAAACATTTACTTTGAAAATACTTCTGTTAGTATCAATGGCTTTTTCGATGAAAAGAATCCCGAACAAAGCTCACTTTCATTCACCGGCATTGATCCGTTTCTGACTTTACAAAACTATATGCCGGCCGAAAGAGATCCGGATAAAGCAACAATCTCGACTTCTGCCAAAGAAAAACTGACGCCTGCCATGGCGTCAGCATTAGCTTATCTGGCAGATGTGAATGATTACCCATCCAACAAAATGTTATTGGATATGATACCGGAACAAGATAGGAATTCTTTGTCTGCCAAATGGTTAATCAACAAAGTAGAAGTTCTCTCCCACCAGATCATCGGTGCAGAATGTCCTGGTTTTACGTTCATTGACAGCAATGGAAAGAGTGTAAGTTTAAAAGACTTCCGTGGAAAAATTGTCGTACTGGATTTCTGTGCTTCCTGGTGTGGTCCTTGCCGCAAAGAGATGCGCAGTATGCTGACAATATATAATGATCTGAAAGCGGATGATTTAGAATTCATCAGTGTTTCGTTGGATGACAGCGAAGCAAAATGGAGAAAAATGCTGGATGAAGAAAAACTGCCGTGGGTGATGTTGTGGGATAAAACAGGATTTCCCAAAAACAGCAAGACTCCAAGCGCTATTCAGGCTGCTTACGGTTTCTACTCCATCCCTTTCCTCGTTGTCATTGACAAAGAAGGCAAACTCGCTGCACGTAATGTCCGGGGTGAACAGGTGCGTGAAGCCATTTTAAAAATAAGAAAATAACTAGATTGTATAAATTATAACTCATCAACAATGAAGAAACTTATATTTCCTATCGTATGCTGTTTTATCAGCATTACAGTATCGGCTCAGTTAGTCAAACAAGAAGCAGAAACACAAAAGAAACAATCCGAACTGGACTGGTTTAACTGTTCTTTCGACAAAGACAGTGTATATGGTGCCGAAGTAAACAAGGCTTACGAGTATCTGAAAGCTAACAAAAAGAAAGCTAAAAAAAGACCGGTTGTTGCATTGATCGGAACAGGAATGGACGTAGAACACGAAGACCTGAAACATGCAATCTGGATGAACCCGAAAGAAAAACTAAACCAAAAAGATGATGATAAAAACGGGCTTGTTGACGATATCAATGGCTGGAACTTCATCGGAGGTAAAGACGGTCAAGTAATGGAAGCTCTGACGCGCGAAGGAGAACGTGAATTTTTCCGCCTAAAAGATAAATATGCTGACTATATTTTCGATGGAAAAAAGTACTATAAGATTGTCAATGGAAAACGCCAAGAAGTTCCCGTACCGGAAAATATGGAAGAATATAACTACTATCGCTATAAAGTCATGCCGGAATCAAGAATCGGAGGAACCTATGGTGGTCTCCAACTTTCTTATGTAATAGAAGAATATGTTGAAAAGTTCGATAAGGACATGAAAAAACGCTTCCCCGGAAAAGAGTTAACCGTTGAGGACTTCCAAAGTTGTTATGATCCCAAAGCAGAAAGAGACAGTCTTTCAGAAGTTGCCTTTGTGTTTACTGCCTACTATTTCAGTATCTATAATACGGATAAATGGGAACCCGTATATCAAAATATGGGAAAGAAAAGTGTAGCAACAGCCAAAACGTCCTATGAAGATGCTTTAAAGAAATACGGAACTGATAACCGGAAAGAAATTGTAGGTGATAATCCCTTGGATATTAACGACACACAATATGGCAATAATGTACTGTTGACGTCTGACGCAGCAACAGGAGTTATGAAAGCGGGAGTGATCGCAGCCAAACGCGACAACGGTGTCGGAAGTAACGGTATTGCCGATAATGCAGAAATTATGACTTTACGTATTCATCCGGGAGAAGGAGAACCTTATTTAAAAGATATGGCACTGGCCATCCGGTATGCAGTAAACCACGGAGCGGATATTATTTTATTGCCGGAACAAAATTCGTTATACCCGGAAGAACAGAGACAATGGGTAGCAGATGCGCTGAAAGAAGCTGAAAAGAAAGGAGCATTGGTAATAGTTCCGGTTTGGGATCTGTCAGTAGATATGGATAAAGATGAATTCTTCCCTAACCGGAAGATGAGAAAAGACGGAGAACTTACCAATTTTATGGTGGTTGCTTCTTCTGATAAGAATGGAAATCCGGTACTAAACACCAATTACGGTGCAACGACTCTCGATCTTTATGCACCGGGAACAGATATTTATTCA
>OGRU01001683.1_pt1 | contig 16016 bp, 15 predicted proteins | sample 1553541 | NCBI WGS metagenome assembly OGRU01 (sample SAMEA2580068, study PRJEB22360) | human gut metagenome | biome: human gut; feature: human-associated habitat; material: faeces | place: Denmark | collected 2008/2010
CCAGCGAATACTTTGTGATCTCCACATCATTTGGGATCGGTTTACGGTATTCCACATTATCCGGATCAGAACTTAAGGCTGCAAAAAATTCTTCGATCAACGCATCTGTCGTTGTTGCGGACGCATCATAAGGCATCTCGGCAAACCCGGTTTTATCTTTATTCAGATATTCGATGTTGTATTTACTTGTCTCTTTTCCATTCGAGCCCCCCGCCAGTAAAAGCATGCACAGAAATGCCAGGAGAAAGACTATTTTTTTTCTCATTACTTTTTTGCTCCATTACCAAAAATCTGCTGTCACATATCGCACTACGCGATGTAATTCAAAGGAATACGGACATTGAAAATGGTTCCCTCTCCCTCTGTACTAAACACTTTGATCGCACCGCGGTGCATCAGCACTGCATTGCGGGTGATTGCAAGCCCAAGACCGGTTCCACCGATCTCTCTTGAGTGGGACTTGTCCACGCGGTAAAAACGTTCATAAATATGCTCTAAGGAGTCCTCCGGAATACCGATACCCGAATCCTCGACCTTCAGATAGAAATACTGGTGATCCGCGTTCAGTGTGACATGCACCCATCCACCCGGTTTATTATATTTGATCGCATTCTCGATCAGATTCGTAAATGCAAGTGTGATCTTCACCTCATCCACATCCGCGGACACCGGGCGGAAGCTTTCTAACACAAGTTCCACATTCTGTTTCTCCGCAATCGGGTTTAACCGCTTCAAAATCTGCTCCAGCAGCTCATTGATGTTCATATTGGTAACATTTAAGTCTGCCGCGGATTTATCCATTTTCACCAGAGATAGAAGGTCGTTGATGATCTTCGTCTCACGGTCGATCTCATTTCCGATATCGCCCATAAACTCTTTGTAAAGTTCGATTGGCGCATCTTCCATGCTGTTAAGAGAATCTGCCAGAACTTTCATGGATGTCAGCGGTGTTTTTAACTCATGAGACACATTGGATACAAATTCCTGTCTGGATTCATCCAGGGTTTTCATTCTGGAAAGCATCTTATTAAATGCATCCGTAATCAGCGCTGTCTCTGTATAATCCGGAACGGAGATTTCTTCATTCTGATATCCGTCTGTCAGATCTTCGATGGCTTTTGTTACTCTGGCAAAAGGTTTCACCAGAACTGTGGAAAGGATATATCCCAGGAATATGGCCAGAACTACAATAATTCCAATAATCAGGATTCCTTTCTGCTCCAGTTCCCGGATGGTTGACGTCACTTCACTGGAAGAAGCCATAATCATCATGGCACCCTGCACCTGATTTACTTCCGGGCTTTTTACCGGAACAGCCAGGATCAGCTTCTGGCTGTCGGAATCATAACGGTAGGCATCTTCCCCTTTAAAACAGTTTACTACTTTCTGGGATACCAGAGTTTTTCCCTCATCCACGCCATAGGTATCCTTAATAATCCTGAAATCCCTGTCTACAATGAGAATTCTTCCTCCATAGATATTAGACAACAACTCCAGCTTGCTGTTTACTGTCTGCGAGCTGGAGTCATTCAGATAATTCTCTTTGATAAGCAGGTCGCACATGATGTCACAGATATTTTCCATGCTCTGCACACGGTTGGCAATGGCACGGTCTTCATAGTTGGCAATGACCATTTCCGTTACAATGACACTTGGTACGATTCCCAGTATGATCAGGATGATCAGAATACGAAAGCGGAGACTTTTAAAAAACTTGCCGCTTTTTTTGATCTTCACAGCTTATGCCTGGAAATAGTAGCCCACACCCCATTTGGTGTGTACATATTTCGGCTCACTGGGATTGGCCTCAATTTTTTCTCTTAAACGACGGATATGTACGTCTACTGTACGGACATCTCCCGGATACTCATATCCCCATACGATATTCAGAAGATTTTCTCTGCTGTATACCTTGTTCGGATTGAATACCAGAAGTTCCAGCACATCAAATTCCTTGGCTGTAAGGTTAATCTCTTTTCCGGAAATAAATACACGGCGTCCTTCGCAGTCCAGCTTCAGTTCTCCGACTTCCACGGTCTTGGCTTTCTCCTGTTTGTTCTGGTTGCTGCCTGCACGGCGGATGATCGCCTTGATACGGGCCTTGACTTCCAGAATATTAAACGGTTTGGTCACATAATCGTCTGCTCCGTATTCCAGGCCCAGAATCTTATCCATATCCTCACCTTTTGCTGTAAGCATGATAATCGGGACATTGGAAAATTCACGGATCTGCTGGCATACCTCAAGACCATCCATCTTTGGAAGCATCAGGTCCAGAAGAATTATATCGTACTCTCCTGCCTTGGCTTTTTCCAGAGCTTCCTCTCCGTCATAGGCACAGTCCACTTCCATTCCATCCTGCTCCAGACTGAAACGAAGTCCCTTGACAATCAGTTTCTCATCATCTACTACCAATACTTTCCTGCTCATTTAACGCTCCTTACTTTATTGCTATTTTATCCTTTATCTTCTCATAGGTTCCTTCCTTGATACCAGGCACGTTCATAATGTCTTCTATGGAAGTAAAAGGGCCGTTCTCTTCCCTGTAAGCGATGATCGCCAGGGCCTTGGACTCCCCTACACCTGTGAGAGTGGTAAGCTGGGATACATCAGCGGTGTTCAGATTGATCTTCTGGTCTGTGCCAGTATTTTCTCCGGCAGATCCCTCTTCGTTGTTATTCCCGGGGGCAGTTTCTGATGTGGCTTCCTGTCCATCCTCAGTAACTTGAATCATCTGGCTGTCCACTTCCGCCTGGGTAGGCACATAGATCTGCTGTCCGTCAGAAAGTCCCTTCGCACGGTTGAGATAACTTGCCGCAGCTTCCGGAAGATATCCACCGGCTTTCTCAATAGCCTGAAAAACACGGCTGCCGTATGGAAGTTCATAAACTCCGGGGCTGGTTACCGCTCCGCAGATGTCTACGTAGATTGTTTCTGGAATCTCTGAGGTCTCCGGCTGCTGTTTCGCAGCTGCCGTTTCCTGTCCTGTATCCACCTGCATCTGTGCAGACTTCTTCTCAGATACTCCATTTTCCGTGTCCGTAGGATCTTCTTGTTCCGCATCCCTACCGGATGTCTCCACACTTTCTTCCTGCACCAGTTCTTTTTCCAGAAACTCTGCTCCATCATCCTTACAGCCTGTCAGTCCTGCAAAGATCAGGAATATAAATATGGAAAAAATAAGCTGAACACTTCTGATATGTGATTTTATTTTCATGGGTCAGGGGTTCACTCCTTTTTGCCGATGTGATGGCAGGTGCCCCGTTACTCATACAAAACCATACCTTATTTTAACGAAGTATTACAAATATTACAATACTTTTATTTCTATTTCCATTTGAAAATGACCACGCCTGCAATGCAGATCAGCATTCCAAACAGCTTTCTCCACTGAAAATCCGCTCTTTCCACTCCAAAAAGTCCCATCAGTTCTATGAGATAAGCCACTGCAAGCTGGGAGATCACAATGAGCATAACTGACCGCGCTGGCCCCAAACTGCCCATACTCTGGATCACGGTAATGGTAATGAACGCACCGATCACGCCTCCAAGCAGCGTATATTTATTCTCCACCTGCCACAGTGCACCGATACTTTCCCTACCTGTAAAAAGCCATGCAGCCACACAGACCAGAAATGCGGAAAACTGCACCCATCCGGTGGAAACCCACAGACTTGTCTGTTTTGTTACATTTGTGTTAAATACTCCCTGAATGCTCATCAGTGCGCCCGAGATCAGCGCTGACAGAAATCCCCACATAAAAATCCCTCCATATAAGATCCGTTCACCAGTTTTACCGCCATAAAAAGGCGCTGCTATTTCTGCAACGCCTTTCCGGTTTCTTATAGTTTATGTGGTTTTTCTGAAATTATACAAATTTTTGAGATAGATTCTTCCGGAGAATGCAATATGCGGCATCTCATAAAAAGTGGCACTTTCCGGGCAGATCGGGCGGTAGAGAGGATCTGCCACAATGATCCTGGCAGTTTTCAGTTTTTCTTCCATGGCTTCTTCCCCGCGGATGGCTTCATCTCCCCGGCGGAGGAGTCCTTCTGTGATCTCCAGCGGGCAGAGAAGCTGAACTTTTTTTCCACACTTCTGCTCTATGGCTGCTGCCAGGGAGCCCATGGTAACCGGTTCCCCGATGAGGGTGATGTCCGGAGTGGGGATAAATCCTGACAATGGGCTGTCTTTTTTTCTCAGATAGATCACCTGATCCGGAGTTACTTTCCACAACTCTTCCTGTTCACCGGAAATCTGCGCTCCACTTTTTTCCGCGGAGTTTTCTTTTTTATCCTCAAACGCTTCGCAAGGGCTCCCCGCTGCCTTCTCAAGTGCGTCCGAAATCTCATCTTCATAGCCTTCCACCGGCGTTCCCACCAGAAATGGTGTCCCGAATTTCTCTCTCAGAACATTGGCAGCCGGGATTCCCACGGAAGATACCACAAGGTTTACCTCCGCCTCACCGGCATGGGACAGTTCTTCCAGCGTATCGCCCATAGCCCAGGTGGAAAGGATCTCCCAGCCTCGTTCTTCCAGACGTTTTTTCATGGCATCTACCATCGGCTGGGGGCCAAAATCCAGGGGTGTTACTCCAAGAATATTTAATTTCCGTTTTCTCTTCTCTGCAGCGCCGGTAAAATGTCTGGCAATCTCAGAGAGTGCCAGCCCTGCTCCATACACATAATCATGCATACCACTGGTTGGAACCGAAAACGCCGGAATCCCTGTCTCGGCCGTAAGTGCACGGGCAAGTCCAGGAAAATCTGTTCCGTTCATAAAGGGAATCGGGGAACTTGCAAGAGCAATAAATTTCGGTTTCAGTTCCTCCGCCACATCTTCGATATCCCGGAGAAATTTCTCATCATTTCCCATGATCGCATCGATATCCGTAAGGCCTGAGATAAAAATCAGGCTGTCCTGGTCATACCAACGGATCTCATCGTGGGTATTATAGGTAGAATTACAGCCAGAAGGATCATGCATCACCGTCATTCCTCCAAGCTCATACAAAGCGGAACAGACACCGGACACGTCTGCCGTATAAATCGGTATAATTCGATATGCCTGTCTCATATGCAGCTTTCGCACCCCCATCCTTTTCGAACGATCAGATCTTCCGGATCTTTTTCTTCATGAAATGCTTCCACCATCAGCTGCGCGGTATGTCTGATTCCGTCGAATCCCCAGAGCCCGCCGCCCTGTACCATATTGACAAAATTTCGGCTTCCGGTAAACCAGGCTGCTTTCTGGCCGATGGCAAGGATTTTTTCGGACTGCTGCCGTGTCCGCACCCTCATCTCCGGACGGACAGTGGAAATCAACTTCAGCTCCGGATAATTCTCCTTCAGCCAGAAAAATACCTCTTTTTCTTCCGGGCTGATACTGTCCAGAAAAACGGACTGTACCTGAAATCCATGGGTAAGGAGAAGTTTTGTAAGTCCCAGGGGCCTTGGATGAAAAAGATAATCCACTGCTATGGGAGTGTCACCGATGATCTGGTGTGCATGAGAAAGAGCCTCCTCACATTCCCGGATCTCTTTTTCGATATCCAGGCCGTTGATTTTTCCTGTTTTCCTGTTGTTTTGCTGTCCCAGCATTCCCAGCAGCTTCTCTTCCTGTTCCTGTATCTCCCCATAATCAAAACTTCCCGGCAGATACAAAAAAGGCCTTCCCAGTCTTTCGGCCTGTTTTTCTGCCCCGAATTTTCCGGCAGGGTAACAGTTCAGAATCAGACTTCCCTCTCCCAGGTTCTGATAATCCTCCCAGGTTTCACAGGTCGGTATCTCTCGGAGCAGGATTTCGTTTTTCTTCAGGATCCGGCAGATATCCGAACCTTCATCCAGCGCAAAATCACTGCCCAGAACCGTCACGCATTTTGGATCTGCCTTTCTCTCCTGCACGGCATCATACATGGCCAGGCGAAGCTTCTGATCCGGTGTGGGGCCTGTTTTCTGCATGATGGGATCCATGAAGCACCGCATAAAAAAGATCTCCGGAAATCTTTTTTCCAGCTCTCCATAGATCCGGTCCAGATCACTGCCCAGAAAATGATGGAGACATACGGTAAAAAGCAGCACTGCCTTTGGCTTCTTATCCAGACGCTTCAGGACATCTGTCACCCCTTCAATGGTCACATCCTCCAGATTTCCACCCAGAAGATCTTTTTCCTCCACGATCACAAAGGAAAAACGGTCTGCTGCATTCATTTCCGCCGCAGTCAGCACAACGCCTCGCATACAGTTGTCTGCACAGACGTAGATCTGCTGCGCTTCCGGAACCAGCATTCCCGTATGTACGATATTCCAGTTTCCGTGGGCCGGGGAATTAAATTCCAGCCCCGGCTGAAAGGGCACCGGAAAAGAAGCTTCTTTTATAAATACTTCTGTTTTTCCCGGAAACTCCCGATCGCCAACTCTTTTTAACATGTGCCATCCTCCCTGCATGCATTCAGGATCTGTTCTGCCAGCGTCCGGTATTCTCCTGCCATCTCGCTTTCCGGATAAGCTTCCAGAAGCGTTTTTCCCTGCTCCTCTGCCGCAAGAACCAGGTCACTTCTGGAAAGAGTTCCTACTACCTGGGTGTGAAAATCCTCTGCCAGCTCCCGGACTTTTTCTTCTTCTCTTGGCACATTCCGCCGGTTCAGGATCAGCCCTCCCAGAGATGCATAGCCTCTGTTTCTGAAATTTTCCACCGCCATGGCAATATTCGCCCCTGCATGGATGGCCATGTTTTCTCCGGAGGTGATGATAAATACTTTATCTGCATACCCTTTTCGCATGGGCATGGAAAAACCGCCGCAGACAACATCTCCCAGTACATCGTAGAGAACAATGTCCGGTTTATAGGTCTCATAGGCTCCGGTTACTTTCAGTTTTTCCAGCGCAGTGATAATACCTCTTCCCGCACATCCAAGTCCAGGTGTAGGTCCGCCGGCTTCTACACAGACTACACCCCCGTATCCGATCTGCACCATATCTGCAAGTTTCAGGTCCTGGCGCTTTTCGTTGTAAAGATCCAGCACTGTGGGGACTTTTTTCCCATGCCGGAGAAGAATGGTGGAATCTGCCTTGGGATCACAGCCGATCTGCATCACTTTCATTCCTTTTTCCGCAAGGGCGGCTGCCACATTGGAAACTGTGGTGGATTTTCCGATGCCGCCCTTTCCGTATACCGCAACTCTTATCATTTCCTGTCCTCCGCTTTTGTGATCACATTGGAATATGCCGTTTTTGCGGAAACTCCCCTGAGACGGCCAATCTTTCCGGATAAAGAGCTGATCACATCCTGTGGCGCATCAATGGCAATGCTGATGATGTTGATACCTTTTTCCCGGTAGGGGATTCCCATTCTCCCGATAATATATTTTCCCGCTTCGTGAAGAAAACGGTTGATGTCATCGATCACCTCATTGTTTTCCACAATGATCGAGATCAGTGCCACTCTTGTATCCATAAGGTCCGCCTCTCCTTTCCAGTGTCTGTTTTACTGTCCGTTTTATCGGACTCTGTTTTGTTACTGATAATTTTCCAGGCTGAAATCGTTTTTTCTTTCCGCTCACCTTCTGTTTCCTATGCTGTCTGTATCTGTCAGCAGATCCTCGGCAGAAGTTCCCCGCCTGGCTGCGGAAGTAATGCCTGAGTTCCGATTTCCGTAGTCATGACAACTTTTCCAGGCTGGTCCTCGGTAACCTCACCAATAATGGCAGCGTTTTTGGAATACGGACATTTACGCAGTGCTTCCACGATCTTTTCCGCCTCTTCTTTTGGCGCCATGATCACCATACGTCCCTCACATGCCAGATAAAGTGGCTCCAGGCCCAGCATACCGCAGACACCTTTTACTTCCGGAGCTACCGGAACAGACGACGCATCCAGACGGATTCCCACGTTACTCTGGCCTGCAATCTCATAGAGAACGGTTCCCACGCCGCCTCTTGTGGCATCGCGGATCACATGAAGGTTATGGGTGGCATCCATCACTTCTTTTACAGTTCCCCAAAGCGGTGCACAGTCACTTGTCACATCCGCGTCGATGCCAAAATCCTCTCTTGCCAGAAGAATGGTGCATCCATGTCTTCCCACATCACCGGTCACAATGATGGCATCTCCCGGTTTTGCCAGCTCACCGCCTACCTTCACGCCATCCTGGATCTCACCCATTCCGGTTGTTGTGATAAACACACCGTCAACCTGTCCTTTTCCTGCCACCTTGGTATCTCCGGAAACAATACGCACGCCGGCTTCTTTCGCTGTTTTTTCCATGGCTGCGGCAATTTCTTCCAGCTTCTCCATGGGAAAACCTTCCTCGATCACAAAAGCACAGGTGAGATACATCGGTTTCGCTCCCATGCAGGCAAGGTCATTAACTGTTCCACAGATGGAAAGCTTGCCGATATTTCCTCCCGGGAAAAATGCCGGAGAAACAATAAATCCATCGGTGGATACGGCCATTTTTCCTGCCGGCGGGACCAGCACTGCCGCATCATCGGCTGTAAGATCCGGGTTTGCAAAATGTGCTTTAAATACTTCATCGATCAGTTCTGAGGTCTGACGGCCTCCGGCACCGTGTGCCATGGTTACTGTTTTATTATCCATAATTTTCATCTTCTTTCTACGATCGTTCAAACGGATATCAGATCTGTATCATATAGTCCGATCTTCCAGATGTGATCCTTCGTTTGTATGACATGTATTCCTGTATTATAGTCCATTAAACCGGACAGTGATCAATCAGTTCCCATACATAAAATATGCGGAACAGGCTCCTTCATTGGATACCATACAGGCTCCTACCGGATGCTGCGGGGTACAGACTTTTCCAAATACCCTGCAGTCCGACGGTTTGCATTTTCCCTGAAGCACATCGCCACAGCGACAGGCCGGATTTGGTTTGCCTTTGATCGGCGGCACCGCATATTTTTTTCTGGCATCAAAAGCTTCCCATTCTTTCCGGAGCACCAGGCCGGATCCCGGGATCACACCCAGTCCACGCCATTCGGAATCGCAGGGTTCCATCAGTTCCTCGATCAGTGTCTGTGCCTCCGGGCTTCCTTCGCTTTTTACCACGCGCGGATAACAGTTTACAAAGAAAGGTTTTCCCTCCTGGAAACGGACCAGTGCAACTGCCAGCGCCGTAAGCAGCTCCTTCGCTGTAAATCCTGCCACTACACCACTGACGCCTTGCTCTGCCAGACGTTCGCAGAGTGCAGTCCCTGTAATGGCGTTGACATGTCCCGGGTAAAGGAACACATCCGCACTGCCTTTTAATGCCTGATAAGCCTGTGGCATGGTCTTGTTTGCCACAAGGAGAGAGTAGTTGGAAAGGCCATCTTCTCTGGCTTTTTTCACGGAAAGACAGCCTGCAGGTGTCGTCGTCTCAAAACCAACAGAAAGAAATACCACCTGCTCCTTTGGATGTTCTTTCGCATATTTTTCCGCATCTGCCGGTGAATAGACGATACGTATCCTGGCTCCTTCTGCCCTGGCATCTGCAAGGCTTTTCTTTGTCCCCGGTACACGGACAAGGTCACCGAAGGTACAGATGGTCGCCTGTTTTTCCAGAGCCAGATAAACCGCCTCGTCAATAAAGCCTACCGGTGTTACACAGACCGGGCAGCCCGGGCCTGAAATCAGCTCCACCTGCGGTGGCAGAAGCTTGCGGATCCCCAGACGGAAAATCTCGTGAGTATGGGTTCCGCAGACTTCCATGATCCGCACCGGCGGCCCCTGATATCCTTCTATGATCTCTCTTGCTGTTTTTTTCTTCTCTTCCATCACAGCAGTTCCTCCATCAGCTGGTCTGTCTCTTCCTCGTCATCGTCAGTGATCTTTGCAATGGCAACACCAGCATGTACCATCACATAATCTCCCGGCTCCAGATCTCCCAGAAGCTGGGCGGAAACTTCTCTCTTTGCGCCGCCAGCATCTACCACTGCGGTTCCGTCACTGATCTTTACTACTTTTGCTGATAATCCTACACACATATCTATGCCTCCATCCCGCATTTCTGCTGTATACTCCATACATCGTAAAATATTTCATCAGGCGGATATCTGCGATCCGCATCTGCATGATCTATCACCTTTATACTTGTCTGTGCCGCTGCACATAAGCCATTCCATATGCTGCCTGACCCAGCGCGATCCCTCCGTCATTTGGCGGGATCAGACTATGTTTCAGAACTTCAAAGCCTTTTTCTGCAAGCCCGTCATCTACCAGTTCCAGAAGAAGCCGGTTCTGGAATACACCGCCGCTTAATGCCACTTTCCGGATACCAGTTTCCTGCTCTGCTTCCTCACAGGCTGCAAGGATCTCATCCGCCAGCGCCCGGTGGAATTCGTAAGCCAGTTTCCCGGAATCTTCTCCTTCCAGCTTTTCCCGGACCAGATGTGCAACGATGTCACCTGTATTTAAAATAATCTTCCTGTTCCCGGTTTCCGGCTTTTCATCTGCACCGGTTGTTTCTACATTTCTTTTTATATCTGTTCTTTCTCCAGAAACAGTATCCACATTTTTCTTCTGTATCTCCTGCGCTCTCCACGCTTCCGCAGCAAACTCCAGCGCCGTGGAAGCTTCCCCTTCAAAAGTAGACGCCCTTCGGATTCCCAGGATCGCACTGACTCCGTCAAAAAGCCGTCCAGCACTGGTGGAAGTCACTGCATTGAGCTTTCTCTGAGCCATGGTCACCAGCACTTTTGCTTCCTGCTCTGTGCAAAGTCCCAGTTTTGGGACAGTATCAAGAGTTTTCTCCAAATCTCCTGTATTCTGCCAGATCAGGGAAACGGCGATCCGCCAGCCTTCTTTTGCGGAAACATCTCCTCCCACCTGTACAAAAGGTTGGATACTTCCAAGCCTTGTAAATCCCTGATAATCTGCGATCAGGATCTCACCGCCCCAGATCGTCCCGTCTGTTCCATATCCGGTTCCGTCAAAGGAAACACCGATCACTTTTTCCTCGCAGTCATTTTCTGCCATGCAGGATAAAATATGTGCGTAATGATGCTGCACTTTCAGAACGGGAAGCCCCAGTTCCTGGGCCACCACTGTGGAATTATATTTTGGATGAAGGTCACAGACCACCACTTCCGGCTGTACTTCCAGAAGTGTTTCCAGCCGGCCTATGGTTTCCTTCAGGGCTTTTACCGTTCGAAGATCCTCCAGATCACCCACATAAGGGGACGGATAAAAACGGTTATCCACACCAATGCAGAATGTATTCTTAAGCTCTCCACCTGCCGCGATCACCTGTCCCTTCCAGGGTGTGGAAACCATAAACGGAAGAGGTGCATATCCACGGGAGCGCCGGATCATATATGGCTCTCCCTTATAAAAATCCATCACCGAATCATCGGCCCGGATGCGGATCTTCCTGTCATGGGAAAGAATGCAGTCACATAAATAAGAAAGTTCTTCCACAGCTTCATGATCGTCTCTGCAGATCGGTGCGCCGGATGTGTTTCCACTGGTCATCACCAGAAGCTTCGGCATCTCAATTCCATCGTCATAATGAAAAAGAAGAAGCTGCACCGGTGCGTAGGGAAGCATCACACCGACTTTTGGATTCCCGGGAGCGATACTCTCACAGAGTTCCGCTGATTTTCCGCATTCTGCCTCTGATCTGCCCTGGTCTTTCCCGATGTTCTTTCCATATTTTATGAGTTTCGCATCTGTTTTCTGTCCACAGGACATCTCAGTAAGCTTATCCAGCAGCAGGATCGGTTTCTGATGCCCGGTAAGGATCTTCTCCTGCTCCTCACTGACCTGACAGACTTCTTTCACGGTTTCCAGATCCTGTGCCATCACCGCAAAAGGCTTCACCGGACGCCGTTTCAGTTTCCGGAGCCGCTGTACGGCCTCCTCACTGGTGGCATTACAACAGAGATGAAAACCACCGATTCCCTTGATGGCCACTATCCCGCCGGAAGCAATGGTCTTCCTCGTATAAGTGATCGCCTCCCGGCCACGTTCCTCTCTTCCAATGAGATAGACCTCCGGCCCGCAGTCATTGCAGCACACCGGCTGGGCGTCATAACGTCTGGTGTCCGGATTATGGTATTCATCCGCACAGGACGGACACATGGGAAATTCTTTCATGCTGGTACGCTCCCGGTCATAGGGAAGGGAATCGAGGATCGTCAGCCTCGGGCCACAACAGGTACAGTTGATAAACGGATGCAGATACCGCCTGTTTTTCGGATCAAACATCTCTTCCTTACATTCGTCGCAGATGGCAATATCCGGAGAAACAAAGATCTCACCCTTTGTCTTCTCGCTTTCAATGATATCAAACTGCGTAAATTCCTCCGGCTCCTCCACCGGTTCCACCAGAAGCTTCAGGATGGCCGCACGCTTCGGCGGCCTGTTCTCAATATCTCCGATAAAACCGTCCACATCCTGCTGCCTGCCCTGGGCAAAAATCTCCACATAGGGTCCTTTATTGGACACACTGCCACGGATTCCCCTTGCCATGGCATGACGGCTGACCGTAGGGCGGAAGCCCACACCCTGGACGATTCCGTAAACACGGATCATTTTTGTAATTTCGCACTCCATATGTTCTCCATTCCCTGTAACCAGCTCCCCTGATCCGGTTACAGTATGTATGTAACTTTATGCCCTGCTCTTAAGTCTACCTGCACTTTCCGGATACCGCAAAATGCACCGCATCCACAAACACACCGGAAAACGTCTTTGCCATCCGCTTCATACAGGGATCTGCAAAGATCACATCATATCTGCCTTTTTCCACCAGATCCATGTAATCTTCCTCATCTTTCAATGGCACATCCCCCTCTTCCAGGAGATCTTTTTCCATGGAAAACCAGCTTGCCACTGTGATCTCTCCATCTGCGCCACGTTTCCGAAGTTCCGCTCTTATGGAACCGGCCATTACCTGCTGCTGCACGATGAGAATTTTTTTCCCTGCATACTCCATATCCGGCACCAGTTCCTCCACCAGCGGATATCCCACCTCATAAGGCGTTCCGAAAGTTTTCTCAAGATATCTGGCACATTCCAGTGCCGCTGGAGAAACCACGATATTTTTTTCCACAGAGGAGGCTTTTTTTACTTCATCAAGCCCATCTCCCATTCCGTAGCAGACTGCCTGGTGCCCCTGAGACTTAAATTTTTCCCGGAGCTTATCTGCCGCCTTCAGGTCACTGACATCCTGTGGCGTCATTCCAAGGATGCCCACCCTGCCCGTCTCCACCGGCAGTTTTTCCCGGGCAAAAACTTTAAAAAGTTCCAGATAAGCCTTCCGTTCTCCCCCGTCATAAAGCTCCATTCCATCGGTATTTACCGCAAGTACCGGAAGGTCTGTTTTTTTCTCGCACATCCGCTTCAGTGCCTGATAATCCGTTCCGATCACGGCGGGCACCGGCGTTCCGATCACTGCCGCAAAGCCTGCCTCCACCTTTTCTGCCGCATCCACAAGTTTGGCAACCAGGCGGTCATCCCGTCCCAGGATGGCATCCATGTCCCGAAGTCCCGCACTGAACACGGCACTTTTGCGCTCAAACCATCTTGGCTCATCAAAGCCGCAGACATTTCCCGTACAGCCTCCGGCATCACAGATCACGATGATCCCGCCCAGCTCATACAGAACCGACACTGCTCCTGACTGATCCGGGGCAAAGGGTGTCAGATATTTCCGAAGTCCTCTCATGCTCTCTCCCCCTTCCTATTATCCTGCTCCGCCGCAGTCTCAAGGAGTGCCTCAAATAATCTACGTACCCCTGCATACCCATAAGGCTGACGGTCCTGATTCCAGACTACATTAGGCTGATCCGGATGATAATATCCCGCATCCTTACCAATCGTAAGATTTACGCCACTCTCTGCTGGATCATAATACAGCATGGTAGGTTCCATATTGGAAAAAATCTTCGTGCCCGGGCTCAACTTAGCCAAATGTCGTATGTATACAAAATTCTCAGCTGTAATAGTTCCATAGATCTCCGGCACCTGAAATCCATAGCGCACCAGCGCAAGTGCCAGCTCAAAAGGATCTCCGTTCATGCACTCCCCTACTGCAAAGGAGGCATCCGGACAGACTTTTCGGAACTGTTCCACCGCCCTGGAAGCCTCATCCTTATACTGCTCCTGGTCAAAAGCCACCCCAAGGACCTGTCCCAGAGCCCGATACTGATTTTCGATCTTATCCATCTGATAGAGCCTTCGAAGCTCAATAAACGGGATCTTCAGCCGGTTATGAAAATCCTCTGCCGCAAACCTTGCTTCCGGATGAAGCACCAGATTAAAATTTGCCTCAGACATGGTCTGATATTCCGCATAATCCTTACATCTTGAAATTTCATGAATCGTTTTCACACCGGCATCATGAAGCAGATCATATAATTCACAGTCATCCACCAATGGGGAAAAATATCCTAATAAATTCACCACATTTCCTTTTTTCTTCTTTGGCTCCAGCAAAGAATAAATCGACTGTCGCACATGCACCATCGGCGGCTTGCGTCCCTCTCTCGTTAATGCATACATATAACATGGTTTTACCGGAAGTCCTGCAACTTCCTCCGCCTTGCGGCAGACACGCTCCATATCCGTTCCCAGCAATGCATCCACACAGGTGATACAGATCATCACAACGGATGGTTTTTTCTCCAGTCCCTCACAGATCTCCGCTACCGCCTTTGGGATTTTTTTCAAATGACGGCCGGTTACGATATCCGTCTCATCCATCAGCAGATAATAAAAACGGTCATGGTACGCTCGCATAGAACTCAGAACCGATGTATTTCGGCCGCAGCATCCCGGAGCCACGATCAGCATAATAGAACCCGGAACCGCCAGGCCCGCACGTTTAACGCCAAATCCTTCCGCTCCCGGGGAGTTGAATGCCAGCGTTGCCGGGGAACTGTAGATCAGATGCGTATGAGAAATGAGCTGCTGCGGAATATTCTCTTTTCCAAGGCTGTTCAGTTCTTCTATCGTACAAAAATATGCTTCCTGTCTCATATATTTTCCTCTTCTTTCCATAAGTCAGAATACTTGCTGCCTTATGCATTTTCCTCTTCTTTTAGTAATAATTCCGCCAGATCAAAGAAACATTTGCTGATTTCAGAATCCGGATTTCCTTCGATCACTGTTTTTCCCTGATCTTCCCAGCGGATAATTTCATCGCTTCGCGGCACTTCGCCCACAATCGGCACACCGATTTTTTCAGAAAATGCCTGCACTTTTTCCATCTCATTCTCCACATTCCGGTGATTCAGTACAATGCCAAACACCCGGGCATAACTGCGGTCTTCAAAATTGCGCACCGCACTGGAAATATTGTTTGCCGCATACAGCGCCATCTTTTCTCCGGACGTAACGATCAGAACTTTCTCTGCATACCCCTCCCGGATCGGTGCTGCAAAACCGCCACAGACCACGTCACCCAGCACATCATACAACACCACATCCGGCTTGTAATGCGCAAACAGATCCATGTCTTCCAGAAGCTGGAATGTCGCAATGATACCGCGGCCTGCACAGCCAAGTCCCGGTGTCGGTCCACCGGTCTCGATACAGAGGATCCCTCCGTAGCCTTCCTTTGAAATCTGCGCCAGCTCATCCGGCTCCTCGTCCTCTTCCCTCATAAAATTCATCACCGGGCGAAGCGGTTCTCCTCCCAGTAAATTAATGGTGGAATCCGCTTTCGGATCACAGCCGATCTGAATGACACGTTTTCCCATATTTGCAAAAGCGGCTGCCAGATTGGAAGTCACTGTAGACTTTCCGATGCCGCCCTTTCCGTAAATCGCTACCTTTAACATAATCTCCTCCTGAACCTAAAAAAACCATTTTTCCGGCAATCCGTCGGAAAAATGGTTCTGTAAATCCAATCCTATCAGGTCTTACTTCTATCTGATCAGAACGACTAACCTGAATAAAAAATATATGTTTCTGCAAAAACAAATATCACCTTATAACAGGTATCATCAACCTGCCATTCAGCAAAAACATTATATTTTATAATTTTACCTGTATTAACCAACTATTCCCGCT
>OGRU01001688.1_pt1 | contig 15998 bp, 17 predicted proteins | sample 1553541 | NCBI WGS metagenome assembly OGRU01 (sample SAMEA2580068, study PRJEB22360) | human gut metagenome | biome: human gut; feature: human-associated habitat; material: faeces | place: Denmark | collected 2008/2010
AGGCAGCCTGTATGTTAATAAGGAGCATACCGCAGTGGTTTCCGATGGTCCGGATTTCCCGCCGCAGTTTTTGCCGCTTGCGAAAGCACAGGGCAAGGCGCTTGAGGAACTGCGTAAGAGAAACGATGTACAGTGGACATTTATCAGCCCTGCCGGAGATTTCCAAGCTGATGGCGAGAGAACCGGCGAGTACATTCTCGCAGGCGAGGAACTCACGTTGAACAACCGCGGTGAAAGCATTATCAGCTATGCAGACTATGCGATCGCTATGGTCGATGAAATTACCAAAGGAAATCATATTCAGCAGCGTATCAGCGTTGTCAGAAAGTAATCAACACGCATTTTACTGCTTTCTAAAAGCAGAAAATTTATATCATTAAAGGAGGACATTCACCATGTCAGAAGTATCCAAATTTTTAGAGGCAAACCCCGTACAGTATCTCGCAACCGTAGGTCGTGACGGAAAGGCAAAATGCCGCCCGTTTATGTTCAGCTTTGAAAAGGACGGAAAGCTCTGGTTCAATACCGGCAATCAGAAAGATGTTTATAAGGATATGCAGGAGAATCCGTATGTGGAAATCTGTATTTCCTCTCCTTCCTATGAGTAGATTCGTATCAGCGGCAAGGCAACCTTCGTGGACGATAAGGCCATCAAGGAAGCGGCTCTTGAAAACCCGATTGTAAAGGGAAATTACCAGACCGCTGACAACCCAGTTTTTGAGGTGTTTTACCTGGCCGACGCCAAAGCTGTTATTGCCGATTTTTCCGGCAACCCGCCCAGAGAATACTCATTCTAATCTCGTAGGTTACCATTTATCTTCGGGGCATGGTGAAATTCCCGACCGGCAGTAAAGTCTGCGAACCGCAAAGCGGCCGAAACGGTGTGATTCCGTTACCGACGGTAAAGTCCGGATGAAAGAAGATATGAAAAGGGTTCCCCGCAGACCAACTGTAACAGCAGATGGTATCTGCGGGGATTCTCTTAATTCCATTCATATCTCGTTAGGAGAATGAAATGATGTTCACGCAATCTAAATCAATATCCAAAAAAGAACTAATATTTTCAATGCACGAATACTGGCTATGATGGCCATGCTTTCCGCTGTATCTTTTGTTCTTGCTTTTATTGAATTTCCTGTTCCACTGTCTCCGTCCTTTGTAAAGATGGATTTGTCGGATTTTCCAGCACTGATTGGAGCATTTGCATTCGGCCCAACAATCGGTGTAATAATTGAGCTTGAAAAAAATTCTCTGCAGCTGTTATCTACTACTACGGGAGGAATCGGTGAGCTGGCAAACTTCGCTATGGGTGCCTCCTATGTGTTTACTGCGGGATTTATATATAGATTGCATAAGACAAAGAAAACTGCTTGGATTTCGTGTATTATTGCAAGCATTGTTATGGGGATTATGTCTGCTATAATGAATTACTTTGTTCTTCTATCGATGTTTGAACAGTTTATGCCGTTGGATCAGGTAATTGCCTCGTTTGGCGTATTTATCCCCTTTATCCTTTATCAAAACCAAACTCGATGTAGTGCTGTACAACGCTTTCCCGTTCAATTTGCTCAAAGGGCTTGCGATCAGTGTCTTTACCATGTTGATTTATAAAAAACTTACACCCATTCTAAAGGGGATCAAATAGGAGGAATCTTTTATGGAAGCAAAAGATTGCCTGCGATTCATCGCACGTGAAATTCATACGACTGTTGTTGCTACGATGGATGAACAAGGGCTGCCGGTTACTTGTGCCATCGATATAATGGATAGCGATGAGAGCAGCTTATACTTTCTCACAGCACAAGGAAAGAGCTTTTATAAACGGTTGAAAAAGCAAGGTTATATTTCCCTGACTGGCATAAAAGGTGAAAATACCATGACCAGCGCAGCAGTTTCTCTGCGTGGTAAGGTACGGGAGCTGAACACGCAGTATACCAAAGCTCTGTTTGATAAAAACACATATATGTATGAGATTTATCCCACGGAAGAATCCCGCAGCGCAATTCGAGTTTTTCAACTGTACGAGGGAACCGGAGAATGGTTCGATCTTTCTAAAAAACCAATCGAACGTGCCAATTTTGCTTTTGGCGGCAGAGAAGAAATTCAAGAGGGTTATTATGTAACCGATAAATGTATCGGTTGCAAATTATGTTACTCTAAATGTCCGCAAAAATGTATTGACATTAGTGTGAAGCCCGTTGTAATCAATCAGAATCACTGTCTGCACTGCGGAAACTGTTTTGAAATCTGTCCTATGCGTGCGATCGTAAAGAGAGGATAATATGACACAAATAGAAAGAAGATTATTTCTTATACAGGAGCTGTTAAAAGAGCAGCCAAAGTATTCCAAAATCGAAATTCCACCGAGTGGGCAGGAACAAAAAGTCCTGTTGCGCGCTCTTTTCAATATCCGTATGCCCTTGCCTGTCAATGACGTGTTTTTAGATGTACAGAATGCCTATTTGCAAGAGGAGATACATAGAAAAAGAGTTACGAGACTTACCGATTTACAAGCGATCCAACAGGGACTGTATCTTTGGCAGGGTGATATTACTACGCTGGCGTGCGACGCTATTGTAAATGCGGCGAACAGCCAAATGCTCGGCTGCTTTTACCCGAATCATGGCTGCATTGACAATGCCATTCACACTTTTGCAGGTGTGCAGCTTCGTCTGGCTTGTGCAGAATTGATGAGAAAGCAGGGACACGAAGAAGAAACGGGCAAAGCAAAAATTACCCCTGCTTTTAATCTGCCCTGCCGGTATGTAATTCACACAGTCGGTCCGATTATTGGGGAACAGGTTACAAAGAGCGATAAAAATGCACTTGCGTCCTGCTATCGCTCCTGCTTGGAGCTGGCGGAGCAAAACGGGGTAAAGAGTATTGCATTCTGCTGTATTTCTACGGGTGAGTTCCATTTCCCAAATGATAAGGCGGCAGAAATTGCTGTTCAGACCGTAAAAGATTTCAAATCCCAAACACACAGCGAAATTGAGGTGATTTTTAATGTTTTCAAGGATATTGACTACAAAATCTATCGAGAATTACTCGGGGCAAATTAAAAAACTGAAAAATGAGATTGAAACGGCCGACGCTATTGTAGTCGGCGCTGGTGCGGGAATGTCCACTTCGGCAGGATTTACCTATGATGGCGAACGGTTTGAACGATATTTTTCAGACTTCCATAAGAAATACGGAATCCGGGATATTTATTCCGGCGGTTTTTATCCCTATGACACCTTGGAGGAATATTGGGCGTGGTGGTCGCGGCATATTTTTGTAAATCGCTATGATGTCGGTGTTGGAAAGCCCTATGCCGACTTGTTGATGCTGATAAAAGATAAGGATTATTTTGTGCTTACCACCAATGTGGATCATCAGTTTCAGCTTGCCGGTTTTGATAAAAAGCGACTGTTCTATACGCAGGGGGATTACGGACTTTGGCAATGCTCTAAGCCCTGCCATCAAAAAACCTATGACAACGAAAAATCTGTCCGTCAAATGGTCGCCCAACAAAAGGATATGAAAATCTCCACAGAGTTAATCCCTAAATGTCCGGTATGCGGAGCACCGATGACAATGAACCTACGCAGCGATATGACCTTTGTTCAGGATGAAGGCTGGTATGCTGCTTCCAATCGTTACAATGATTTTATCTGCCGCCACGAGAATTTGCATATTCTGTTTCTGGAGCTTGGCGTGGGCGCTAATACGCCGGTTATTATTAAATATCCTTTCTGGCAGATGACAGCTAAAAACCCGAATGCCACTTACGCTTGTATCAATTACGGCGAGGCGTTTTGTCCGCAGGAAATCGAAAAGCAATCTGTTTGTATTAACAGCGATATTGCCGCAGTATTGGAAGATTTATAATAGGGGGATATAGTTTATGGGTACAAAAACAGAATGGATACTCTGTCCTGTCTGCGGGAGAAAAACGCACGAAAAAGTACGGGAAGATACAAAAATAAAGAACTTTCCGATTTACTGTCCGAAATGCAAACAAGAAACTTTGATTGATGTGTAAAATTTTCAAGTTAAAGTTGTCAGTAAGCCAAATCCATAAATACAAAGCCGATGAACGAGAAAACAACTACAGATCATCGGTTTTTGTCCAAATCGAATAGTATTCCCATATTCCTGAAAAATATTCAAGAACTTATTCGGAAAGTATTGACAAACATTTGTTCTATGGTGAATAATAAAATTCACCTTAACAGGGACTACAGCTGAATATCTTTCTTCACAGATTTGGGATGACGGCTGAGAGCCGGACAATGCCAGTGGTGTGCTAAGCGAAAACATCACCGCTTCTGAATTGCCTTGAACTGTCGGCAGTCGGAAAAGCGTAAAGGACAGTTTCGACTTTGAATTTCAAAGCCGGTTACATGAATGTGAAGCCGCCACCGCAAGGGAGAAGTCTATCCTTTTTGCGGGAAGTCGGTACGCATTTGTGTGCCGGCTTTTTTTGTTGCCCGAAAGCCGGTACAACTGAATGACTGGCTGGATGGGATATGATTTTGCCAAGACCTCTTGTGTGAACAGTGAGAGCGAAACGACGCTGCGGTAAGACTCCGGGGCAGGGATAGAAAAACGACATTCAGACAGACCGGCAAAACGCCCACGAAAAGGACAGCTTAGATGTCTCATACCGTAACAAGCAGGGAAACTGTATTGACAGTTTCCACCCCAATCGGCTTTGAAAGCCGATTTCACTTTAGGGACTGCCGCCCCTAATACCCCGAATTCAAGGAAAGGACTGATGTTGTATGAATGAAATAAAGAACAAAAATCTATTTATCCGTGTCAGCGAAAAAGAGAAAAAACTGATTAAGCATAACGCCGAAAAGTGCGGTCTGAGCGTATCGGAATATCTCCGCCAACGTGCTTTGGGATATATGCCGAGAGCCGTTTTGCCTGAAGTGTTTTTCTCTTTTTCTCCGCTGATCGTCCGCCCGATTGAAAATACGGGTGAATATGAAGTAGTCAGCGGACACCGCAGACTGCACGCCGCCGTAAAAGAAGGACTTTCAGAAGTACCTGCTTTGATCTACCCTCTCGACCGAAACGAAGCGGTGATTGCGGTGGTGGACAGTAATCTCCACCGTGAACGGATACTCCCAAGCGAAAAAGCCTTTGCCTACAAAATGAAGATGGAGGCAATGAAAGCGCAGGGCAAGGGATCCATTACAAAGGCTGCACAAAAATTGTTTGTTTCAGCGCCGGCGATTAGTAACGCTATACGAAGTTTAGAAGAAGAATTGGGTTATGCTATTTTGCTTCGTTTTCAAAATGGCGTAGGATTTACTGTTGAAGGAGAAGAAGCAGTAAAAACCATAAAAAATATTCAAAATTTGATCATGCATTTAAAACAAATACGATGTATGGAAAGTAAAATACATGGCGAATATGTTATGGCTAGTAATTTTCATTTTACTAGTATTTTGGTTTTACCTACGATCTTGGATTTGCAAAAAGAATTTTCGAATGTCAAGATACATTTGAAAACAGGAGATAGCTATTCCATTATAAGTCAGGTGGAACAAGAAGAAGTTGATTTTGGGTTAGTATTGAGATGTAATTTAGATGCTCAAATGCAGCAAAGAGAAATTAATCGATATAGCTTGAAATGGGCAACTTTATTTAATGATGAAATGAGATTTTTGGTTAGAAAGGAGCATCCACTTTTGGCCAAGGATAACTTGAATTTAATAGATCTCTTTTCATATCCTTTTATTTGCTATGCTGATACAAATAACAAGCATATTCCGGAATTTTTCGAGATGCTGCTTTTAAAGACAGAAAAAGAAATGGAAAACGATACTTTTAGATCCATTTCAAATATGGTGCGTGTTAATGATCGTGAGAATTTATTTGAAATGCTGGCAATGACAGATGGTGTGGCGTTTGTTCCGTATTCTAACGCTTTATATTTAAATAAACATTATCCTGATTTGAGCTTTTTGAGTTTTTCGGATGAGCAACTAAATGCAGAGGTCGGATTGGTTTATAAAGGGAAAGAGTTTGACCAATCTTTAGAGCTACTGCTTGAAGAATTTAAAACAAGGTTAGCAAAGTATTTTAAGGAGCGGTGTTTAGCTTAAATGATTAATGAAAAAAAGTCTGAGCGTCAGTGCTCAGACTTTTTGTTTTTAATTGACGGGTGCGGTGTTGCCGCTGCCTCCAGTGGAGCTGGAGCCGCCAGTTCCTGGATCAGGAGTGATGGTGGCGCCGCCGTTGTTGTCGTCAATGCTTGGTGGGTTTGGAACCGTTTCAGTTGTGCTGTCGCGGTAATCGTCGCCCGTTGAGTATTCTGGTGGCGGAACGTAGGCGCCGCCGTTTCCTTCGTAGATGGTACCGCCCTCGCCGCTGCCTACATAAGAACCGTTGGTATCGTAGCCATTATCCACCATGCCGGCATTTTTACGTGCGTCTTCTGTGTTGGACGTATCCTGAACGGAGCTGGCTAGTGGAACGAGGTCTAAGTCGGTGGCATCGATTTGTTTGCCGTCTTCCATGAATTCGCTATTAATGAGATCGATGATGCCGGATTCTGATGGGATGTAGTAGGAGAGCCCATCCACGTAATCGGCGGTACCAGGCAGGATGAACATTTCGATGTCATCCATGGACATGCCTTGTGCCTGTTTAAAGAACCAAATCATCTCGGACACGGTGAGATCGGTTTCCATTTCGTCGCTGACGACTTTTGCCAGTGCAGGAATTTTGGTGATGATGGAGGCGCTGAGCAATTCTTCGCCGAGGGCTTCAAAGAACAATTGCTGCGCCCCAATGCGCCCAATGTCCCCGGTGGCATAGCCTGCGCGGTAGCGGACAAACTGCAGAGCGTGTTCGCCATCCAGCACCTGGGTGCCTTCTTTTAAATCAATTTCAAGATCCTGGTAAGGGTCGGAATACTGCAAATCGTCCGGCACGTACATTTCGACGCCGCCAATGGCGTCGATGGCTTTTTCAAAGCCTTCGAAGGTGGTGATGGCGTAACGGTCAATTGGAAGACCGGTGACCATTTCAACTTCGTGAATGGTTTGCTCAATGTTTCCTTCATGATCGACGCTGTAAGAGGCGTTGATTTTTTGAATGGAGCGGTCTTCGTTACTCATGGTATCGCGTGGGATGCTCAGCAGCTTCAAGGTTTTCTTTTCGGTGTTGAAGCTGGCTAAAACAATGGTATCGGCATTTTCGTGCTTGCCATCCACGCCGCAAAGCAGAATGTTGTACGTATCGTCTTCAAGAACGTCGTCATCGGATGCGCTGACATCGGATGACGTTGGTGCTGTGGGGAGAAAATGATAAGCGGCAAATCCTGCTCCTGCCACAACGCCAAGGGCTATAATGAGAATGATTGCTAAACGTGAAAAGAATTTTAACATGATGCCCTCCTAGAGCAATTTTTCTAAAAGTTGTGTGCGATAGGCAGACAGCGCACCGGCCATCGCGTAAGTGGTGGAAATGGAAGCAACATCCACCCAGATGCCATCTTTGAATGGTTGCGGCTGCGGCAGTGTGGCCAGCCAGCCGTGCATGCGCCATTCGCGATGGGAGAAGAGATGTTTGGCGGACCCAAGATCGTCCATGTGGCGTTGTGAAACCCCCTTGGCGGCCAAATAGGCGGCCAGCGCATCGCGCGATAGGGCCTCAGGCAGATCTAAAAATTCCCAGAGCCCCGCGAGCAGCTGGTTTTTCGGTCGCTGCCGAATCCAAACTTGGGACTCGGAGACCAATAGAACCATGGTATGCTCTTCGATGGTGCGCGGTTTCTTCGCTTTTTTCACAGGCAACAGCCAGGTCAGCTGTTGCTTGCAGGCCTCGCAGTGTTCTGCAATAGGGCACTGATCGCAGCGAGGGGGACCGTTGGGAACGCAGATGGTGGCGCCCAGATCCATCAAGGATTGATTAAAATCACCAGGGCGATGGGCCGGCACCAACGATTGCGCCAATTCTTTTAATGGCTTTGCTGCGGATGCAACATTGATTGGCCCGTCGTACGCCGTCACGCGGCTTAATATGCGCAGCACGTTTCCGTCCACAGCAGCAACGCGTTCGCCAAACGCGATGGAGGCGATGGCCCCTGCGGTATAAGGACCGATGCCAGGCAGTGTTAGTAATTCGCTGTAGGTTTCCGGCAGCAGGCCGTTGTTGGTTTCAACAAGAACGCGAGCGGCTTCTTGGAGATGATCGGCGCGCGAATAATACCCCAGACCTTCCCATAATTTGTGAAGCTGCAGCGTCTCCACCTTGGCCAGATCGCCAATGGTTGGCAGCTCAGCAATGAAGCGTTCAAAATAGGGAATGACCGTTTGAACTTGCGTTTGCTGCAGCATGATCTCAGACACCCAAGTATAATATGGCTGTGCTGTTTCACGCCATGGAAGCACACGACGATGTTCATCGTACCAGCAAAGCATTTGATCGGCAAATACGGATGCAGGTAGAGAAAATGAACCCACGTAAACGCCTCCTGACTATAATATTGCTTAATCGCTACAAATAATATTACAATTTGCGTCGAAAAGCGTCAATATTGAATGCAACATTGTCAATAAATAATTAGATGAGATTTTATTACATTTTGCTGATGGTCGGATGATTTTGAATCGTTTCACCAGATGCAGCGGCGCAGACAAAATCTTAATACAATTTTAAAGAGAAATTGCCAGAACTGTCACTAAATAATATGGTTTCTCTAGTTTATACGTGCTATAATAAAAACAACAAAAGATAAGGAGGCGGTTCGTTGTTTCATTCCATGCACTTGCTTAATGAAATTGCTTATTGCTATGCAAGATTAAAAGGATATGTCTTTTGTCGCTGAGGCGACCAATGGTGCACGTCGCAATAAGTCAATGAACGAACGACTGTAGATAGGGCGCGTTTCGCTTTTGAAAACGCCCCAGAGAATTGAAACTTAATTTAACATTGAAATACGCTTTTCGCGCTTGCGAGAGGCGTATTTTTTCTCATAGAAGCGTGCTTGACGTTGCGTAGGATGGATGGTTGCGGTACAATACTTTCAGTTTAAGAGAATAAGGAGGCGAATGGTTTGCCTTTGAACAAGGACTTGTTTTCGTCGATGGAAAAAATTCCGAAGTCGACAATCATTAAATGGGTGCTGTTTTTAGCCGCGGTGTACGCGCTGTATGACGGCGTGTACGAATATGCGGACTCCAAACGGCTGATGCTGGATATGGCCGATGTCACCAGCGGATTGATGCCGATCATCGCGATGCACATTGACCTTCCGCTTGTGGTAGGGGCGGTGCTGGTGTGCCTGATTTTTGACCGTCGCCAATTCTTTTCTGTGTTGGCAATTCGCAGCATGGGGCAGATGGTGTGGATGGTTGTTGGCGCGCTGATCTTTGTCGGCGCTGTCTATTTAAAAGAACCAGCGAGCAGCGTGGACGTTTACGAAATCGTGCACGCATTGATTGTGGTCGGCTTTGTCGAAGAATTGTTGTTCCGTGGTTTCTTTTTTTCCTGGCTCGATAGGGCGGGCTGCGGCAAACTGGCGTACTTGCTGAGTGGTTTTGCCTGGGGCGCAAGTTTTGGCATTCGGTCGATCGTCGTCAATGGCACGTCCACCTTCATGGCCGTGCTGCCGATGGCCATTGTCGGTGCAGCGCTGGGCATTGTGGCCGCTGTTGTTTATAAAAAGTGCAACAGCCTCTGGCTTGTCGCTTATTTGCACGGGGTGATCAGCCTTCTTTAAGGAGAAGGGGTTTGGATCAGAAAGTGGCTCTATAAACATTAGAAAAAGACAGGTGTTGAAGCACCTGCCTTTTTTTGTGTGCGGATGCATGCGTGCAGCGATTGTGTGCAGTGGCAGTGGTCGTTTTTCATTGCTTTTCACCGCATGATGAAACGCTGAAAAGCGTTTCTGGAGCTCTTTCTTGTTTCAGGGAAAGACGGCTATAAAAATAGGCCTATTGATAAGCGGTCGACTCGCTCATCAATAGACCTATTTTTATTTATTGTTTAAGGTGTTTCGGCATATTACTTTGCGCGCTGTACTTTGTTGGAACGCAGGCAGCGGGTGCAAACATTCAATTTCTTAGGGGTTCCGTCAACTACAACACGAACCTTCTGAATGTTAGGCTTCCACGTTTTCTTGTTTCTGATATGAGAGTGGCTAACTTGCATGCCGGTTGCAGTACCTTTACCACAAATATCGCATTTTCTGGACATTACAAAACCTCCTTTAACATCTATAAAATCATACTTGATTAGAATAGCAGATGGATGCGAAAAAATCAAGCCTTTTTGCGAAAAAGAGTGGGATTGCTTCCGCAAAACATTGGACACTGCTCTCACAAAATGACGAGATACCGAGACGCTTGAAAGGGCTCTGCTTGCGCATGAAATAGCGCTGTGATATACTAATTTTATTAGGATCGAAAAAGTTTGGAGGGACTTTGCTATGAGTGCTGAACATAGAAAATATACCAAGAACTACCCTTTCTATAAAGAATATGTTTGTCCTGTTTGTGAAGGGCGTGGTGCGGTTGAATGTTGCAATGCCGATGGCACCGATTGTGCGCCAATTCCATGCGATTATTGCGGCGGCAAAGGCACCATTGTTGAAAAGAATGTTGGCGGTCTGGTAGGGACTGCTGTGGTCGTTGTAGCGCTTATTGTTGTTTGTGCCTTTCTGTTATTTTAAAGGATTGGAGGCTGATTCATGAACAAATCTTCGTTCTTTCCTAAGATTGCGTCGCGTTGTGAAACCTGTCATGGAGCCGGTGTTTTGCCGGGACGCTGCCGTGAGGATGAATTGTTGCCTTGCCCAACGTGTAAGGGCAAAGGGGTCATTGACCATAAAAAATCAAAAAAACACGTGGAGGAACGTCCATGTGACAACCCAAACTGCAAGGGCGGTGTGGTCCAGCGGGTGGAGATCGTCGACGGACGCGAAGTTCTGTCTGAGAAAACCTGTCCGGTGTGCGATGGCTACGGTGTGATTTATCGTGAAACCATTGAAACGACGATCGAGCACGAAAAATGCCCAGACTGCGAAGGACGTGCTGTCTTGACCGCTGGTGAAATGCGCCGCAGAAAATTGGAAGGCTTTTGCCCAGAATGCCACGGTACCGGTTTTAAGCTTGAAGAAAAGCCTGCCAAGCGCATCACGCTTTTTAGTGTGTGCGCGGTGGTTTACCCTGTGGTCACCATTGTGGGCATGGCGTTTTCCTTTATGCTCAAGGGCGTAAAGGCGGCGCTGTTTTCCAAAAAGAAAACGCCTGCAGTGCCACTGGATGACGAATCTTTATATGACTAAGCGAGTGATGTAGAATTGCATGCAATTCTACATTCTTTATTTCTTGAGGAGGTTGAAAGAACCATGTTATACGATGATTTTCGTAAAGAAAAAATGATTGCTTTGAAGGAAAAGGACAAACTGAAAAATAAGGTCATCACCAATATCCTTTCCGACTTGATTTATATTAAGAAAGAACTGGGCCAGGAACCAACCGAGGCCGACAGTGCCAAGGCGGTTGCAAAACAAGTGAAGCAGGTTAAGGAAGCCATTGAAATGTCCAAGGATCGTCCGGACAAGCTGGAAGAATTGCAGGCAGAACTGGCTGTGCTGGAGCAATACATGCCAAAGCAGCTGAGCGACGATGAAATCAAGGCCGAAGTCTTGAAGCTTTTGGAAGAAAACGGCATCGAAATTGATCCAAAGAACAAAGGCGCGATCATGAAAGTGGTTATGCCAGCGCTCTCTGGCAAAGCTGACGGCAAGGCGATCAATAAGGTTGTCAGCAGCTTGTTCTAATGGCAGAGCGTCAGGATTTTGGACGCGCCAGCGAAAAAAAGGCCGAGCGCTTTCTGCGTTCGCTGAAGCATCGCATTGTGGCCAAAAACTATCGTGGATGGCAGGGGGAGATTGACCTTGTCTCGCTCTCGCGAGAAGGGGTGCTGGTGTTCACCGAGGTGCGCAGCAAACACGATGTCGTCTATGGGCATCCGGCAGAAACCATCGATGCCCGAAAACAGGCACGCATCCGTGCCACCGCTCAGCAGTTTTTGCAGGAACACCCACGTTTTCAAGGGCACGTCTGCCGTTTTGATGTGATTACGCTTGTTGGTGACGGCAAAGAGGCGACGCTGGAACATTTTGTCGATGCGTTTTAAGTTAAAAATTTTCGCTTTTTTTGTTGGAGCGTTGACGTTCACCATAAGCTGTGATAAAGTAATAATGTAATATTATGTGCGCACTAGCGCTAAAGAAAGAAATAAGATCACCGTCATTGGATATATGTGAATATGTCAACATGCGGGAAAGCATACCTAGGGTGGAAACATTCCAACCAAGTGGTATGGGCACTTGGCTGCTACACCGAAGGGATAAAAGCCCAGGCGGGTAGGTTTCCTACACTTTACGAAGAGAGGAAGGAACCTATCCGCTTGGGCTTTTTATTTTTTGACGCTGATCGAAATGGAGGCAAAAAAATGAATGTAAAAGTCGGAATTGTGATGGGTAGTGACTCTGATTTTCCATTAATGAAGAAAACAGTCGATATCCTGGAAGAGTTTGGGGTTGGCTATGAAGTGAAAGTGTCTAGTGCGCATCGTACGCCAGAAGACACCTTAACCTACGCGGAAACCGCAGCAGAACGCGGCTTGAAAGTCATTATTGCTGGGGCTGGTGCGGCTGCACATTTGCCTGGCGTCATCGCTGCAAAGACGGTGCTGCCAGTGATCGGTGTGCCAATCAATGCGACGGCTTTGAACGGCCTGGACGCTCTTTATGCCATTGTGCAAATGCCTTCCGGTGTGCCGGTTGCTTCCGTTGGCATTGATGGGGCAAAGAATGCGGGCCTTTTGGCGGTGCAAATTCTGGCAACATCCGATGATAACCTTCGTGATCAATTGATTGCTTATAAAGAAAACATGAAAGAATCCGTTCAAAAGAAGAACGCTAAGATTCAGGAAACCCTCGCACAGAGTGAAAAATAATGGAGGTATGCAATGATTAATCGTTACAGCAGAGAGGAAATGGCCCGCATTTGGACCGAAGAAAACAAGTTTGCTGCATGGCTGGAAGTTGAAATTCTGGCAACCGAAGCCTGGTCCGAACTTGGCGAAGTGCCAAAGGAAGACGCTGCAGCCCTGCGTAAAAACGCTCGTTTTGACGTAGAACGCATCTATGAAATTGAAAAACAGACCAAGCACGATGTGGTTGCCTTCACCAGAACGGTTTCCGAATCCCTTGGCGATGAAAAGAAATGGGTGCATTTTGGTCTCACCAGTACCGACGTTGTCGATACCGCCTATGGTTACTTGCTGAAGCAAGCCAACGACATCCTCAAGAAGGACTTGGAACACCTCAAAGACGTCATCGGTGCAAAAGCAAAAGAATACAAGTACACCGTTGAAATGGGTCGTACCCATGGGGTACACGCTGAGCCAACGACCTTTGGTCTGAAGCTTTTGAACTGGTACTCAGAAATGAAACGCAACATTGAACGTTTCGAACATGCGTCCAAGGGTGTTGAAGCTGGGAAGATTTCCGGCGCCGTTGGGACTTTTGCCAACACCCCTCCAGCTGTTGAAGCGTATGTTTGCGAACACCTCGGCATCCGCGCTCAGGAAGTATCCACCCAGGTTCTCCCTCGTGACCTGCATGCCGAATATCTGGCAGCCATGGCTTTGATTGCTACCTCTGTGGAACGTTTTGCCACCGAAATCCGTGGCCTGCAGAAGACCGAACAGCGCGAAGTGGAAGAATACTTTGCCGCTGGCCAGAAAGGGTCTTCCGCAATGCCTCACAAGCGCAACCCAATCGGTTCTGAAAACATGTGCGGCTGCGCACGCGTGCTGCGTGGGTACATGCACACCGCTTACGAAAACGTGGCGCTCTGGCATGAACGCGACATTTCTCATTCTTCCGCAGAACGCATCATTCTGCCGGATGCAACCATTCTCCTGGATTACCAGCTGAACCGTTTCGCGAAGATCGTCGAAACCTTGACCGTTTTCCCTGAAAACATGAAACGCAACATGAACGCCACCTTTGGCCTGATTTATTCTCAGCGCGTCATGCTCAAGCTCATCGAAACAGGCATGAGCCGCGAACAGGCTTACGATCTCGTTCAGCCAAAGACCGCTCGTGCTTGGGACGAACAGCTGCCATTCCGTCCACTTTTGGAAGAAGACCCAGCCATCACCAGTGCGCTGACCAAAGAAGATTTGGACGATGCGTTTGACTACCATCATCACCTGCGCCATGTGGACGAAATTTTCGAACGCTGTGGCTTAAACTAATAGGATTCACCATTTATTCATAACAACTATTTATTAGGAGGCTATCAATTATGTCAGTAGAAGTATTGGAACAGTTGTACGAAGGTAAAGCAAAGAAAGTATTCAAAACCAGCGACGATGCGCTGTACATGGTTGAATACAAAGACGATGCCACCGCATTCAACGGCGAAAAACGCGGCACCATCGAAGGCAAAGGCGTCATCAACAACAAAGTCAGCGCGATGCTGTTCCGTGAATTGGAAAAAGACGGCGTGGAAACCCACCTCGTAGAATACATCGACGACACCCATCAGCTCGTTAAGCGTGTAGAAATCGTTCTTCTCGAAGTCATCTGCAGAAACGTCATCGCTGGTTCCCTCGCAAAACGCGTAGGCCGTGAAGAAGGCGAAGTACTGCCAAAACCAATCCTCGAATTCTCCTACAAGAACGACGATCTGGGCGACCCAATGATCAACCGTTACCATGCTACCGCTCTTGGCATCGCTACCGACGAAGAAATCGACGACATCGTTGCTCAGGCTTTCAAGATCAACGAACTGTTGAAGGACATCTTCGACAAAGCCAACCTTGTGCTTGTTGACTTCAAGCTCGAATTCGGCCGTACCCCAGATGGCAAGATCATCCTGGCTGACGAAATCTCCCCAGACACCTGCCGTCTCTGGGATAAAGACACCCACGAAAAACTCGACAAGGACCGTTTCAGAAGAGACCTTGGCGGCGTAGAAGAAGCTTACATCGAAGTTTACAATCGTTTGAAAAACATCGGCCTTTAAGCCGACAACCAGGGGGAGAAACATCATGGCTCGAATTACAGAGGATGGGATCCACGAAGAATGTGGCGTCTTCGCGATCTGCGCACCAGGAATGGATGTGGCGCAGCTCGCATACCTTGGGCTCTTTGCCTTGCAGCATCGTGGCCAGGAAGGCTGCGGGCTGGCCGTCTGGAACGATGGCGAAATCCGTTTTCACAAACGCTTAGGGTTGGTCAACGACGTATTTAATGAAGAAATCCTGGCTGGTCTGCCAGGCAGCCTGGCTATTGGGCACGTGCGCTACGCCACCACAGGGGAAAGCAGCGAACTGAACACCCAGCCAATCGTGGCCAACTATTATCAGGGACAGTTTGCGCTGGCGCACAACGGCAACCTGACCAACACCGACAAGCTCAGAGATTCGCTGGCGAAGACCGGCTCTCTGTTCCAGACCACCACAGACACTGAAGTGCTTTGCAACCTGTTGGCACGTTATGCAGAAAGCAGCATGGACGTTGCTATGCACAAAGCCATGCTGGATTTGGAAGGTTCCTACGCGCTTGTTGCGGTCAACGACGGCAAAATCTTTGCGGCTCGTGACCCATACGGCAACCGTCCGCTTTGCATTGGCGCGCTGCCTAACGGCGCTGGTTACGTGGTCGCTTCCGAATCCTGCGCATTGGACACTGTTGGCGCAGAATTTGTGCGTGACGTGGAAGCCGGCGAAATCCTTGTCATCGATGAAGATGGCGTTCACACTGTGGCGTCTCAAAAAGCCGATAAAACCGCGCACTGCATCTTTGAATACGTGTACTTTGCCCGTCCAGACAGCACCCTGGATGGCATCAACGTCAACCAGTCCCGCCGTCGCATGGGGGCCATCCTGGCACGCGAAACCGGCGATCTCGGCGTGGACATTGTCATCCCAGTGCCAGACTCCGGCACGACGGCTGCTATTGGCTA
>OGRU01001696.1_pt1 | contig 15926 bp, 10 predicted proteins | sample 1553541 | NCBI WGS metagenome assembly OGRU01 (sample SAMEA2580068, study PRJEB22360) | human gut metagenome | biome: human gut; feature: human-associated habitat; material: faeces | place: Denmark | collected 2008/2010
TCTATCTCGCTGATTCTTTTTATTGTGACTATGATATTGACAAACAAAATCACAATAAGGCCTGTTCCGATAAAGAAACCTGACATGGTGACAACAAAGTACACAGATGCAGCCTCTATAAGCGCCAGAACAAGTGCCACAATCATGGCAACCATCTCAGGTCTGTAGCCCAAAACCCTGTGTTTAATTATATCAATGATAAATGTTGTGATGACGACCACGCAGCAGACAGCAAGCATTCCCTGTCCTGCCGGCAGAGTCTCTATATAATCGCACACACCAAAAAGCTGCAGTGATGTGCAGACAATGAAATTCACAGCCGCAAGCGCCTCTATGCATGTATACACTCTTGTATAACGCCCGCCCTGTATGCTGTCAATATAAATCGAAACAGCAATAGGACTAATCAGAATAACCACAAAGCACATAGCCGCCAAAACAGATGCATTCGGCACCAGCATCTGACGCAGCTTTGATTCACCAAGCATCCATATTGCCCCAAGAAGCATACACCAGCCTACATACTCCATGTCAAAATGTGTCTTGTATACAATACTGAGTGCTATACTGAACATAACAGACACTACAGCAGCAAAAAAATGAAAAATGCTATAATCGTCTCTCTTGAGCTGTTATGAAATATATTTGTCCATATATCGCTCTTATCTCCACAGTATACTGTATTTACAACGCCTGAATAGTTGGATGCATGGCTCGTCAGCTCAATGCGCAGCTCTTTGCCGGCATCATCCTCCGACATATTGCAAAATACATATCTGCTCGCGGAATCCTTACCGAAGGGTCTCGTGTCCTTTGTATCATACTCTGCTCTCAGACTGCCATCCACGTAAAATCTGACTGTCTGAAGTGATGCTCTGATTGCCATGACATTTGCATTGAAATCATCAGGCAGAACAGTAGTTATAACCATCGTATCCCCCGGCTTAACATCGTACCTGCCGGGTACTTCAATAGCCTCCCTTTCACCATCGGACTTCTCCCATGTAAAGCTGCCCTCGTAGGTGATATTATTATCACTTACAGACTGGCTTCTCTCACTCGGTAATATGCACTCGGCAATTATAAATCCAACAATCAAAAAGGCCATCATTAAATAAAACAATGACCTCTTTGTCCTACTCACACTGTATCTATCCATAACTTATCCTATTCCGCAAACATAAGGTCTGCTTTATAATAGTCAGGTTTTCTAATGTCGCAGATGGGAATTCAGACACACTATGCAGTCTGCTGTTCAACCATGGTGTTGATTTCCTTGCTGATTTTATTTACATACATCATGATTGCTACACCTGCAGCAAAAATCACTACCGTGACAATAATTCCAACTGCTGAAAAGCACAGCTGGCTTAAGTATCCTATAAACGGAGTCTTTGCGATAACCTGCCCTTTAACTACCTTATATGATACACCATTTCCATCACGAAGTGCAATCTCTTTTGCAGAAGAATCATTAGAATCTACATAATAAGAATCAACCCTTCTGGCTGATGAATCAGCTGATTCGATGGCTACTATATTGCCATCCTTATAAGTGGCCTCGTCAATAGTCTTTAAATATACCACACTGCCATACTTTGAGATATTTCCTGTGTGATCTGTGCCCGAAAGATATGTATGATAGCCAAATATCGGTGGAAGCACAACCGGAAGCACTGTAAGAAGTGCCACGATCACAAGCACATAGCCCAGTATTGTAAGCCCTGTCCTTTTACCCTTTTTCTCGTCTACTGTCTGATTGTTGTTAGTGTTTTTACTCATATTAAGCTCCTTTCTGTTCATAAACCCTGTATTACTACAAATGGAGTATTTCCATGTAGTCTGTTGCATCAGCCGCTACAGCAGCCTTTTTCTGCATGGCAAGCGCCTCATCAATGAGATGCGGCATAGCCAGTGTCAGGTTGAGGGCCTCCGCCATATCAGCGTACTCGCTCTCCTTAAATGTATTCGTGTCTGCGGTGTAATATGCGTTGTGCATGGTCTCCTCATAGCCCACTATAAGCATGTTGTTTAAGAAAGCTCTGTGAACCGCATCCACTATCTCACCCTCGTGATTGATATCGAGGTAGAAATCACACTTCTCAAAAAGACTATCCAGCACGGACATCTTCACATTAGGGTAGAGTGACACATTGTCATACTGCCCTGCCGACATAAGCTTCGACGACATCTCTGTGATGGCCGCCACATGAAAATGCATCTGCGGCATGAGTGACGCAAGCTCTGTCAGATGACCTACATTCTCTGAATTGGTACATACGAGTATGTGCGGCCTGTGCTTATTTTCCCTGACGAAGCTGTAGATATATCCAAGCTGCTTCACCTTATCGGAAGGAGCGCCAAGTGCTATAAGCCTGTCGTAGGACTCCCTGCGCGACACAAATACGCGCTTTGCCCTCGTTCCCTGATCATGCAGTATAATCTGCATATTGCCGGGTATTTCATCTCCCACCGGCTCGTGCCAGAAGAGTGCATCGCGAAAGCCGTTTGGCGCAAGCGCCTGTGATGCAAAAAACGGATATGACAGCGAGTTGAAATAAACCGCTGTATCCTCCAGCCCTGCGCACCTGATGAAAAACGCTATAAAGTCTGTCTTACTTCTGAAAATCCAGTCCTTAGCCTGCCATCTGACGAGTATATCACCGGTGACAAAGTTTTCCACTATCATCTCCCTGCCCGTCACATCAAAAAACTTCCTGAGTGCCTTCTGCCCCTTTTTATTAAAAACCGTGTGACAGAAAATCGCGCCATACCTGTTATAATGCTCTGAAAGCCTGACCTGACCGGCATCATCGAGCCAGTCAACAATCTTAACCTGCCGCCTGTGCGTAGGCTCCGTGAAAAATATCCTCGCTCGCTCCCTGGTACGGTCCATGACCTTCGCAGATGAATTATCGCCCTCTATGCGCCAGTAATCAGGAATCTGTATCTGATTGAAATACAGCGGCTTCCCCGGTAAGCTGTCAGCCTCCCGGTAATCGCCTAAGAAAAATCCATACACGCTCATCACATCATCCGGCAGGAAACCGTCATCCTCAATGACTGCTGCATGAAAGGCAGCACCGGCATTCTTAAATGACTCAAGGAGATTCCTGCTCTCGCCTGAAAATGTATCAAAGAGCAGTGTGATACCATCTGCCGTGTGTGTTACTTCAACAGCTCTATCCATCTGTGAACCACCTCCTTAGTCAGATATTCTTTGGCCTTCTCATATGAATGTCCTGAAAATGCATCCATGTCATCCTCTGTAAACATCCTCACTATACGCTCAGAAAGAAGCTTTATCTTCTCCTTCTGATCCATCTCATCGGTGATTGGAATCCTGTAGCCGTTTTGCCCATCATCGATAAAGGTCTGGTTGCCATACCTCACATCAAAGCCCACTATAGGAAGCCCTGAGCCTATGGCCTCCATGAGTGTGAGCCCGAAGCCCTCACTCTGTGAAGCTGCCACATATGCATCATAGTGCTTGTATACATCATCTAATTTCTGCTGTCCCATCAAATGCACATAATCGGCACAGCCCAGCCTGCCGATAAGCCCCTTAAGCTTCGCCTCATCGCCACCCTTTCCATATATATCAAGTGAAATGTCAGGCACGCTTTCTTTTGCTTTCACAACGGCCTCCACCAGCCAGTCACAGTGCTTCTCAGTCGCAAGACGCGACGCAGTGATGAGCGAGTGCCTCTTTCTCGGCTCATCCGGGTACTTAAGCTCATCCAGACTGCCCACCGGAATAGTCACCACTTGAGGCTCTTTTCCACAGTACTTCTTAAACTGCTGCCTCATAAGCTCATTCTGCGCATCCGTAGCTGTGATGTAGAAATCTATGTGCTCAGTCTGTGAAAACGAATACTCATAATAGTTGTTCCACAGTATGTAATCATCATCCGTGCCGCCCTCGCTGAAATGGTCCGCATGCACCACTATTCCTACGCGCGCTGGTCCACAGTTTTCGAGGATTGCCTGGCCTATGCCTGTCGTCCTGTCGATGATCACCACATCATCAGCCGTAAGATTAAGCCTCTTTACCATATAGCCGACCAGGTCAGCCTTGGTATAAAGCACCTGCGCTCCGATCCTGTAAAAGGTGCTGTCATCCTCTATGACCTCCTCGTAGCACACCGAGCCATCCTCATTGAAAAATGTCCTGCCGTACAGATGCGCCTTGCCGTCAAGCGGAGCATAGTACTCGCTGAAGGTCCTGCAATAGGTGTAAAAATCCTTCCTGATCAGGCATCCGTTTGAGACAATCTCGACTCTGTGCACTAGATCACTTGTATCATCAACCATGTAGCAGGTATAGAACCTGCCGCTCTCCTTAAACTGATACCTGCACGTCTTGCCCTCTCTGGAAAAGTTATAATCCTCCTCTGCCATCGTAGCCTCAAGCTCCTTTAGAGTGAATGTAACAGGAGATGTCCTCACATCTGTAAAAAATGTGTACAGCCATATCACTTCCTCATCCAAAAAGCCGATATTTCTTGTCATGTGCTCTATATTTTCTGTTGGAAACATATCTGTGAAAACAAACCTTGCCGGAATGTGCGCCCTGCGGAGCAGATTAGCCCTGTAGCTCTGTGCGTACTCCACGCCGCTTGAAGCCCAGCCTATTCCGAGATTGAAGTTATATACCATATGATTCTCCTCGTATCTGTAAAACTATTTAAATTATAATAACCTTTAAGGGTAGATGACATGCAGCCTGCCATCCTTGCCGATTTTCACATCACTAAGCAAAATATTCCTTATGATATTACATTTTACCGCTTTTTCTGTATCCAAAAACGACTCGAAAGCCTCATTTTGGTATTCAAACATAACATTTCTCTGTGCGGATGCTCTTCCCGCTACCGCATACTTGAGCTGCTCAAGGTAGTCAATCAGCTCAACCCAGCCATCATCCACCGCCTTTAGAGTTGCCTCACGGACAAACTGCTCGTAAGCCTCCTCATCGCCTATGCGCTCACGCTGTCTTGAAAGCCCCTGATACACACGAAGCATCAGGTAATCGCTAACAGTGGCGGCGCTTTGCATGTCAGACCTTGACAGGCCGGTATCCAGCTTGTAGGAGATGTTGTCAAGAATGTATCTGTTAAGCATGGATGTGTATTGCTCTGTATTGGTATTTTTATCGTTATCTTTCTTTCTGCCACGGCGCCTGCCATGCTTATTATTACTCTGTATGCAGTCAAAATGATTAACGAAGTCTGAGATATTCCCCTTCGCAATCTCTACTATCTTCTCCTGCCCGACGCTGGCGCCGTCGAGCAGTTTTTTTCTGGTTGCGTAGATTAGGTCTCGCTGGCGCTGGAGGACCTGGTCATACTGAAGTGATTTCTTGCGGTTCATCTCCTCAGACTCCACACTAAGCTTCTGACACTGGTTGACAATACGCTTTATTTTGCGCTTTCCGATACGCTTTTTGCCATCAATATAGCGCTGCAGCTTATCATCATCCTCAGCTCCCACTATGTCATCCTCCAGGCTCACATAGTACTGGCTGAAGCCTGGATCCCCCTGTCTGCCGGCACGGCCCCTCGCCTGCCTCTCGGATCTTGAATTGTTCATCCTGCCTATACCTATGACAGCTAAGCCTCCAAGCTCCTTCACTCCGTCTCCGAGCTTTATATCTGTTCCTCTTCCTGCCATCGTTGTAGCAACCGTGACCGCATTCATTTGGCCTGCGCCTGCGATAATCTGTGCCTCCCAGAAAGCATTGCTTGCGTTTAGTACATTGTGCGGGATATTTTTCTCTATCAAAAGCCTTGAAAAAAGATCCGTATCCGTAACGGAATTAAGCACCACAAGCACCGGCTGGCCTGTCTCGTGAAGCCTTATCACATCATCCACTGCTGTCCAGAACTGGTCATGACCGTTTTTAAAGTATCTGTCCTTCCTGTCGACTCTTTTAAGAGGCCTGTTTGTAGGTATTCTCACCACATGCTTGCCGTAGGTCTCAAAAAGCTCATCCTTTGCATCCATGAGTGTGCCGCTCATGCCTGCCATCTTGTCAAACATCATAAACAGATTCTGGAAGGTAACGGATGCCACAGTTCTGTATTCCTGCGATATCTCCACCTTTTCCTTTGCCTCTATAGCCTGATGCTGACCGCCACGCAGCTTGACACCGTGCATGAGACGGCCTGTCGCTCCGTCAAACAGCTCTACCTCCTTCTTGTCAGTGACAACATAATCCTTTTTGTTCTTCAAAAGCTTGTGCGCCCGAAGAGAAAGCGTGACATGCCTGTTTATCTCAAAATTCTCTTTACCGTAGAAATTGGATATGCCAAAGAAGCTCTCGGCAAACTTAACACCCTTTGGAGTGAGCCAGACGGCCTTATCCTCCTCTATGTAGTCTATATCCTCCACAAGTGTCGTGACGAAAAAATCACATACATCGTACAGGTTCGACTGCACTCTCGGCACTCCCGATATGACGAGTGGCATAATTGCAGAGTCTAAAAGCACCGAATCAGCCTCGTCAATTATGACATAGTGGAAATCACAGAGAAATCTGTCATCCTTTTTCTTTACCAGATTGTCAAAAAGGAAATCAAAGCCAAGTGCACCATTTGTAGTGTATATGATATCAGCCGAATAAAACTGTCTTTTCTCGTCATCATCCTGCTTTTTTGTATCATCCGCATCCGGGTATGAGCAGCTAAGACCCATGAAATTATAGACCTCTCCCATCTCTGCACCATCTCGCGATGCCAGATACTCGTTTGTGGTCACGAGCATGCAGCTCTTGCCTGTCAGCGCATTCAGATAAAGCGGCATCGTGGCAGATAGAGTCTTTCCCTCACCTGTATTCATCTCAGCGAGATATCCACCGTGAAGAGCTGCTGCCGCTATGATTTGCACATCATACGGTCTCTTTCCAAGCACCCTGTAATCAGCCTCGCAGATAGCTGCAAAAGCCTCCGGCATAAGCGATTCAAGCGATTCCCCATCGCTATACCTGCTCTTAAACTGCTCTGTCAGTGCAGAAAGCTCTTCATCACTTAGATTTTTTATTTTTTCTTCGCTTTTTCTTACTTTTGTTAGAGTCCTCTTTAAGTCTCTCAATTCTTTCCTGCTCTGCATCAAACTCTTCCTCTGAAACCTCTTTAATCACCAGTGATTTGAATGTAAAATCAGCATTTCCACCATTTATCAGCTCTATCCTGTAGCTGTAGGTCCTGATGGACGGCTTGAAAAACGCCTTTTTATCGCGGACAATAATACTCTGCGCCTGTACATCATACCTGTCAAAAAATATGATACGAAGCATCAGCGCCTCACTCTCACTGTTGTGATAGTCAATATTCACCGCAATGGAATATGCCCGCTCTCCATCGATGAGCGGAAGCGACGGCTCTATCCTATTCCCCTGGAAATTCGTCATAGAATACCATGTGTGAATCACCGTGCCCGGCGGCATGAGGCGGTTTTTATAAGAGACTGAACCATCCTCATTAAATTCAATTTTAGATCCATATACATACGAGTCCGATAGAAATTCCTTCCAGCGGCCCTGCCATGTGTCACCATACATAATACTTACCTGTCTTACTATTGTTCACTTAATGTTTGTTTTCCTGTTACTGTTCACACCTGACTGTGTGACCGGCAACGTTTATTTGCTTATCTTGAAAAATCATCATGTAGCAGATTATTGTACTGGCTCTTGAACCATGCCATGACATTTGCTGAATTGTCAGTATGTCTGCCGTGTGAGCCCTTGCCATACACCTCAACACCGCTCGACTTCAGATGCGACAAAATGCTCGGATAACCATCCGGGTCGTAATCATCCTCATACAGATATGAGATGATGAACTTTGTATGTGACCAGTCTGCACTGTCGAATCTGTCCCACATCCTGTTATTGAGCTGCTCTATCGCCTCGTCAGAGAGATTGTCATAATTTTTCATCAGAATATCAAGCGAGGTAGCGAAACCTCCGGCTCTAAGAATTCGCTCGTTTCGTGCTACATTTCCCATGTTGGCAAGTGGCTTTGCAAGAAGCAGTGCATGTGGTGAAAGCTTTGAGCCATAGTAGAGCGAACCGAAGGTTCCCATCGAAGCTCCTGAGAGCACGAGCTCATCCTTTGTAAGGCCAAGCTCATCGAGCTTATCAGTCACATAATCCGTAATCATCTGCTCAAACTCACTGTCTCCCAGATAAAAGGCTCCCCCCTCACTTCTTGGGTCTGTCACAAGAATAAACGGACATCCGAAGCCTCGCATCATATAGTAGCCCTCAAAGCCCTCCTGAGTCCTGTAGCCTGAGAAATAGACAGCAAGCGGTGGCTTCATATCACCCTTCTCAAAGTACACAAAAACTTCCTCTCCCTTAGAAGAGACAAGCCTCTCACCTCCGGGCAGGAAAAATCCGTGTCCACGGCGGGAATGTCTGTCGTGCAATGATATGATATTCAGGCTGCCGGTGCCCCTTGCAAGTATAGAAACAAAAACAGGACCCTGATCTGATTCATTATCTATCCTGAAAACATCCTGAAGCTGTTCCTCGTCAAACTCCCAGACCTGCTTAATATCACCAATCGAGCCATAGTAGAACTGAAATAATCTAAGCTTAATCTCTACATCCCCAGTTTTCTCATATTCAAGATACATATCAATACACTGTCCCTCAAAAACCGGGATATTATATCTCCAGTATGCAATCTGCGAAAAATTCTCCCCAAACTCTCCATCTAGAACCAGGTTATAGTTTCCATCACATGCTACCCTTCCTGTAAAGGAATCACTGACAGCAAGCTTGGCAGGATTAAACTTCTCACCATAAGGATTTGGATAGTAATTTCTCACCTCATGAGCCAGAAAATACTGCACATCGCCAGTATACAGATACTGTCCCATTCGTGCCTTGAAATATCTGCTCGTCGCGCTGTTTAGCATCTGCACATTTTCCGTAGCAAAAAGACAGTAGCCCCTTGTAAACTTCGTAAAAGCCTTTTCCTCTGAGAGTGTTATATCCCTGTCAAGAATAACTAAATCCATGAGCTTTCTCGCAGGTCTGTTTGCCGTTAGTTCACTCTCATCAGACTCGTATACTTCAAACTCTATATTGTCCGGAATGCTGTATTTAGTTGTCCAATCGTCATCGCCAACATATAAAACATGAATCTTACTCACTAAAATTTAGCACCTTTCTCCACTTCTTAAGCAGCACCGATGTGGTATATTTCTGACCAAGCTCATAGCACTCCACCAATGCCTGATTCCAGTTTTCAAAGCTGTCCAGATAATAGGTCAGACTCCTTCCGATATCAGAAAAATCATCTATGACCATTCCGTTTTTTCCTGAAACAAGAAACTGGTCTGCACTCAGGCTGATTCTCGGCACGCCCTTGCTGATAGCTGTAACATAAACAAAAACATCCATCGTGCCTCTCATATCGAGGATGACTCTCTGCTCGTTGATACACTTGCTGATATCACGCTCATCCACACATACATCCACGAAAAATCTCTGCTCCACCGTTTTTTCTATATCCCCCAGCTCATTCTCGGCAAATACATCAGCCCCGCTGCCTCCAAAGCCGAGAGCTGCCTCACCATCGCCTGTTACCAAACGGGAATCATAGCCCATACTATCAAGAAGCTTTACCGTATCATTCTTTATAGCATCCTCATGACCCCATGAGGCATCTCTTGTAAAGAAATGAACTCTCGCAAGGTCATTAATGGTCAGATAATCCGCAAGCCCCTTTATAATCTGAGCAAATGCATCCTTAGTCAGTCCATCAACCGGCACGAGGATGTTCTGCACCCGAAGCTGCGAGCTGATACCGAAATCCATCCTGGTATCATATGGTGGAATATCTGTGATATGTAATCTGAACGGCTTGTTATTTACTGCACCCAGATTTGCCATAATAATCTTCGTCGTATAATCAGAATCCGTAATGATATTTTCCGCATGCTCTAAAAAATCCACTGCCAGTGATGTCTGCGTGAAATCAAATCTGTTTTCAAAAAATGTAGCAATAACCCTTTTCCCCTTAAGCACATGCTCTGCAACCCTGATATGAAGCGGATGCATCGCCACGAAAAAGTTGTCATTTTGCCTTGTGAGATTCACATAGCTTGCAAATACCTCTTCAATAACCGCCTCAAGGCTGTCATATTCAGCCTTTGTAAAGCGTATCTCAACCGGCTCACCTGCTTTGCCGCTCTTAGCATCAGGCACCACATCATAGTCAGGGCACGTTGGATTGACAACCACATGACCATCATTTTTATACTCACGTATCTTCCAGATGCCGTTTTCCATCAAAAAAACCTGATACTGCTCTATGCCGTTTTCATATATAACAGTACTGGAAACAAAGCCTCTGTCATCATAATAGTTGCGCCTGCAGATTTTGCCATCCTCAAACATATCTATGGATATCGGATTGCCATCCTCACCAAACTCTACCTGTGCATACTTCACATCGCCCTGCAAAGCGATTATAGAAAAAGGCGAATACACAAACTCCAGCCCCTTCGGCCACTTGATATCGTGATATGACAGCACAGCGACCTTCTTTCTCCTGACCTGTGCTATCGCATCAAAGCATGACCAGTACTTTGAGCGGTACATGCCCTGCCTGTGTAGGAAATGTCTGAAATTTGGCGAGTATCCGAGCACAAGAATCCTGTAAGGTCTGTCCACATTTCTATGAAAAAGAGTAATCTGCTTTATAGTCTCGTCAAACTCTGACTTGAGCCTGCGCATATACCACTGCTGCTCGTTTTCGCACCACATATTCTGTTTATACCATGCCGGTATAAAATATAGCATTATGATTCCTCCTAATTCTTAATTCAAAGCGCCGGGAGCTATATGAATGTATGATATCTGTCCATATTCCGGTACACCTCTGCCTCGCGGTACAGCGAAATCCAAAGACCTGTCGTCATCATGATAGAGCACGGCAGCATAGCAAGTGATGCGTCCACATATCCTCCAAACTGTAAAAACAGCGGTCCACCCTGACATATACAGATAATGATTGAGCTTATAACGGAAAAGCTGAGCACTGTGCCAATCAGATATCTCTTCGTAGGCTTTCCTGCATATATATCCTGTATAGAATCACCCGACTTAAGCAGATCATCTGCTGTCCTGCCCGGAGACAGCATAACCATAGAAAAGATAATTGTAAGCAGACATATAATCACCATGTATACTACAATTCCAAGCGGTGATGTGAGCCTCATATTGTCCATCCACCACTGAATATCAGCATTGTCCGGAAACAGATAATGAAGTCCATTGCACATAAACTGTGGAAGCAAAAAAGCGGCTGACGCAAACATAAGCGGTGTAGCACCGACAGGATTGAGCTTGTAAGCGATATAGTTCTTATCCGCATAAATATTGTTTATGGAAACTCTCTGTACTGCTATTCGCTTCTCAGTGGTCTCAAGTACTATCATGACAGCAATCTCTGCCACTCCTATGGCTACAGGCAGTGCCAGCTTCTCAAGCGGCTTTCCTGTAAACATGGTCATCATACCACTGACTATATTGACCATGAACACACTCACCTTGCCACCGATACCATACTTGGTAGCTCTGTCGCACATATACACCACTATCAGCATGCCCGCGATGAGCTGTATGAAAACTATTATCTTATTCCATATAAGTTCATCTCCACTAACTCTATACATAAGTGTCTGTGTTTTGTGATATGCCTGAACTGCTGCGATAATCATCATGATGGTAACTGTCCATATGTTTATCTTCTTCGGTGACAGCTTTCTTGTATTGTCAAGCGACATGATTGCAACTATCAGTATGGCAAGCATGGATGCCAGCATGTACGGCCACAAGCCTATGATGAAAATGGAACAGTTCTTCATATCACCTGAAATAGCCTGTAAAAGTATGGACTGCGCATCTACGTTTACATTGCTATATGCATCTATATCTATCCCGTAGAGTGGTATATTTCTGCCTACCATGTACACGAGCATGGTCATGAACGAATATAAAAGCTTATATAATAATACGTGTTCCTTCTGTTGTTTTTGTTTTTTCTTCTTTATACTATCTTTCTGCTTCAAGGAATTCACCTTTCCTCACAAAGTAATCTCGTCTTACTACAAAACAGCTTAACGAATTAGTGACCATCCGCTACAGATGGTCACTAATATTATAAAACAATATTGTTAGTATTGCTATTAATTATTTATTTCTCATCAGAATTATCTTCTGAATCGTCGCTCTTTGCAGGTTTTCTTCTGCGGTTGTCATAAACACCCTTTCCTGTGATAGCTGCAACTGCGGCTGCAATCCACCACCACCATGTTTTGATACCGTCCTTGGCTGTTCCGCCTGCTGCAAGAGGTGTATCCTCATCCTCGATGTTCTGAAGATTATCGTCTTCCTCATTTACTGCAAGAGGAACCTGTGCATCCTGAATTGGTGTATTCTGTGCTGCCGGTGCCGCAGGAGCTACCGGTGTAGCTGCTGCAAGAGGTGTAGCAGCCGGTGTGATAGTTGTTGCAGGTGCAGGAGCATTATCTACTGCCGGTGCAGGAGTTGGAGCCGGTGTCGGTACCACATTTGCAGCTGACTGACTCTGACTCGTACTTGTGCTTGTGCTGATGCTCTCGCTTGTGCTGAGTGACTCACTTGCACTGGTTGATTCACTCTCACTTGCTGATGTGCTCTCTGACTCACTTGCGCTGGTTGAGGCACTCTCGCTTGCTGATGTGCTTGCACTTGTCGATGCGCTAGTACTTGCCGATGTACTTGCACTTGTTGATGCACTTGTGCTTGCTGATGTACTTGCACTTGTTGATGCACTTGTACTTGCTGATGTGCTTGCACTTGTCGATGCGCTGGTGCTTGCCGATGTACTTGCACTCGTTGATGCACTCGTACTAGCTGAGGTACTTGCACTTGTTGATGCGCTGGTACTTGCCGATGTACTTGCACTTGTTGATGCACTTGTGCTTGCCGATGTACTTGCACTTGTCGATGCACTGGTGCTTGCTGAGGTACTTGCGCTGGTCGAAGCACTGATACTAGCTGATGTACTTGCGCTGGTTGAGGCGCTCGTACTTGCTGATGTACTTGCACTTGTCGATGCACTAGTACTAGCCGATGTACTTGCACTTATTGAGGCACTGGTGCTCGCTGAGGTACTTGCACTAGTTGAGGCACTCGTGCTTGCTGATGTACTTGCACTTATTGAGGCGCTGGTCGATGCACTAGTGCTTGCCGAGGTACTTGCGCTGGTTGAGGCACTTGTACTTGCTGATGTGCTTGCACTTGTTGATGCACTGGTACTTACTGATGTGCTTGCACTTGTCGATGCACTTGTACTTGCTGATGTACTTGCGCTGGTTGAGGCACTTGTGCTTGCTGAGGTGCTTACACTTGTTGATGCACTTGTGCTTGCTGAGGTGCTTGCACTTGTCGATGCACTTGTACTTGCTGATGTGCTTGCACTTGTTGAGGCACTTGTACTTGCTGATGTGCTTGCACTTGTTGAGGCACTTGTACTTGCCGATGTACTTGCACTTGTTGAAGCACTGGTGCTTGCTGAGGTACTTGCACTTGTCGATGCGCTGGTACTTGCCGATGTACTTGCACTTGTTGATGCACTAGTGCTTGCCGATGTACTTGCGCTTGTTGATGCACTGGTGCTGGCTGAGGTACTTGCACTTGTTGAGGCACTGGTCGATGCACTTGTGCTTGCCGATGTACTTGCACTTGTCGATGCGCTGGTTGAAGCACTCGTACTTGCTGATGTACTTGCACTGGTTGAGGCGCTGGTACTTGCTGATGTGCTTGCACTCGTTGAGGCGCTAGTACTTGCCGATGTGCTTGCGCTGGTTGAGGCGCTAGTGCTTGCTGAGGTACTTGCACTTGTTGATGCGCTAGTTGAAGCACTTGTCGATGCACTGGTACTTGCCGATGTACTTGCCGATGTGCTTGCACTTGTCGATGCACTTGTGCTTGCCGATGTGCTTGCGCTGGTTGAAGCACTTGTACTTGCTGAGGTACTTGCGCTTGTTGAGGCACTTGTACTTGCTGAGGTGCTTGCGCTGGTTGATGCGCTTGTGCTGGCTGAGGTACTTGCACTTGTTGATGCACTGGTGCTTGCTGATGTACTTGCACTTGTCGATGCACTCGTACTTGCACTTGTCGATGCACTTGTACTTGCCGATGTACTTGCGCTGGTTGAGGCACTTGTACTTGCCGATGTACTTGCACTTGTTGATGCACTGGTACTTGCTGAGGTACTTGCGCTGGTTGAGGCACTTGTACTTGCCGATGTACTTGCACTGGTTGAGGCACTTGTGCTGGCGCTTGTCGATGTACTAGTGCTTGCCGATGTGCTTGCGCTTGTTGATGCACTCGTACTTGCTGATGTGCTTGCACTTGTTGAGGCGCTAGTACTTGCCGATGTGCTCGCACTTGTTGATGCACTTGTACTTGCTGAGGTGCTTGCACTTGTCGATGCACTAGTACTTGCTGAGATACTTGCGCTGGTTGATGCACTTGTACTTGCACTTGTCGATGCGCTAGTACTTGCCGATGTGCTCGCACTTGTTGAGGCACTTGTACTTGCTGAAGTACTTGCACTGGTTGAGGCACTCGTACTTGCTGAGGTACTTGCGCTGGTTGAGGCACTCGTACTTGCTGATGTACTTGCACTTGTCGATGCGCTAGTACTTGCCGATGTACTTGCGCTGGTTGAAGCACTCGTACTTGCTGATGTACTTGCACTTGTTGATGCGCTTGTGCTGGCTGATGTACTTGCACTTGTTGATGCGCTTGTGCTTGCTGATGTACTTGCACTTGTTGATGCACTAGTGCTTGCCGATGTACTTGCACTTGTTGAAGCACTGGTGCTTGCTGAGGTACTTGCGCTGGTTGAGGCACTTGTACTTGCTGAGGTGCTTGCACTTGTCGATGCACTCGTACTTGCTGAGATACTTGCGCTGGTTGAGGCACTTGTACTTGCCGATGTACTTGCACTTGTTGACGCGCTAGTGCTTGCTTCAACACTCAAACTCTCTGATATTCTTACTGATTCACTCTTCTCATAGTTTGGATCTGCACTATCCAATAAATCAATGGAATCCCCATGCTTATATGCGTATTTATACGTATGTACTCCACCTGTACTACTACTTCTAAATTCTACCCATTCATTATCAGACACTTTTAATACAAACGCATTTCCGTCACATATATACAATTCACCTGTTTTATTATATCTAGTTTCATCCCACCAAGGTCCTTCTGTCCAATTAAATGTCACAGAATTAAAGTCATTAAAATATTCCCATTCATTCGTATTAGAATTTTGAATTCTATATTTACAACTCGACTTTTCCCATTTTCCAAATGAATGATTTTCCTTTGTTTGGATTAAATTGTACTTTGTTCCAAACAATGTATCCCCCTTATACTGCGAATAATTACTTTCCGTAATCTTAGTCACATGATGTACCTTATTTGATACACAACCATCTCTATATGTATCATTACTTGCAAGCTGCGGCATTCCACTCATTCGAGCATAAACAGCCGTATCCTGTTCTGCATCATCTGTGTATGTAGCCGCTACAACATTATCACCACTCTGTTGTTCTGCATCACTCTGCTTAGCACTTTCGCTGATGCTTGAGCTTTCACTGGTACTTTCACTTTCACTTACACTCACGCTCTCACTCTCGCTAGTGCTCTCTGAAGCGCTTTCACTCATGCTCTGTGTTGTACTCTCGCTATACTCTGTACGTTCGCTCTCAGACAAAGAGCCTGCGTCAACTAATGAATTGGAATCTGCTGCCGATTCATTAATTGCAGCCATAACCATATCAGCCCCCTGGATAGAGCTGACTCCACCCATGGCAATTCCTGCTGCGGTTATACCTTTTAA